>TARA_R110002111_G_scaffold1157_1_pt1 | contig 59073 bp, 50 predicted proteins | sample TARA_R110002111 | Tara Oceans TARA_R110002111 (sample SAMEA4397363) | marine metagenome | biome: Polar Biome; feature: [ZZZ] marine water layer (ENVO:01000295); material: water (ENVO:00002006), including particulate matter (ENVO:01000060) such as... | depth 199 m
ACTCAAGATTACAAGACTCGTCAAGTATGGATTGACCGAACGCTTACGAAACGTATGAGTATTCGGGACATATGCGATGTCCGTTTTAAGGTTGATTTAATCGTGCATGCCAAAGCCCATTCAGATGGAAATTGTCTCATCGAGTCCGAATTCGCGAAAAGGTAAGGGGGTCCCTGGCACGTGAGGAGTCCGCGAATTGGGTCGTTTGAATTGCAGTGCCGTATTCGACGAGTTTTTTGTGAACAGAATCGGGCCCAGCCGACCGCGGTACCCGTTCAATCTTCACCAGACTGTTCACTCACCTTCCGTCGAAGGTGCATTGTATCAAGGTAGTCGAACGTCAGCAGCAGTGCCCCCTCGGCGGCATATTTCTCGAACAAAGTCGTGATCAGATACTCCTCACCCGGCCAGGGATAGGCGAAAATTACGTCAAAATCTTCGGGATCCAGTTGCAGTTCTTCGTATCCATCGTCCGCATCAGTGATGAGCCAGGAATACTCGGCGTTGTTGTCGACATAGGCTTCCTCGGCACAGGCTTCGCCGCCCGCGGGAATGAAGCTGCCTTGAGCGAACTCCACGGGCAGACCAAAGTCGTCAGCCAGCCTTCGGGCTGCATCAACCAGGTCTTTATCAATCTCAATGCCACAGGCCGTAAACTCAAGCATCGAGGCTAACGACGCTACCACGCCGAAACCACTTCCCCATTCGCACAACGAAGTTCCAGAGGCAAGATTCGCGTCGGCGATGGCTTGCAGAGCGTGGTAGACCGTTTTGAAATCACTGGGCACGAAGCCAGTGGCGCGGCGTGGAGTGTTCTCGAGAAACTGGCTGACTCGCAAATCCGCTTCGCGAAGAAAAGCAACGATCTCGTCGGGCAAATTCGAATCGTGATTCGAAAGTTCAATTTCCACCAAAGGCACATCAAGTAATCCTGTAAGAGCATCAAGTCAGTGCGAGGTACCACACCCCGTTATATAAAGGAACAGTCGATTCCGAATCGACTGCAGCAGACTCAGTCACGCGCAAAAAACAGCCAGTCGGTCTGCTCTACGTTGATCAGATTGTTGTAGACGGTCACGGGTTCAATACGGACTTCGCGGAACACCTCGTGCAGCGCATCGACAAACTGTGAGCTCTCTGCGTACGACCAGACGCCGAGAATCCCGTCTTCTTCAAGATGGAGCTTCGCACGCTGCAAGCCATCGGCTGTGTAAAATTTACCGATGGCTTTGTCCAAACTCTCATCCGGCGAATGATCCACGTCGATGAGGATCAGGTCATGCTTCTGTTTCGGCGGACTGGCGAGATGCTGATAGATGTCACCCTGAGTCACTTTTAGCCGGTTGTCTGCATTCAGCTTGTCTGACAGAGGGACCAGCCCTTGCTCCAGCCAGTCGATCACCGGCGGAAGAAACTCGATCACCTCGCATTCTGAAACTCGATCGGATTCCAACGCTGTCCAGGCGGTGTAACCCAGGCCGAGGCCTCCGACCAGAACACGCAGACGAGCTCCTGAGTGCATCTGCAGAGCGATTTCGGACAGTGCCTTCTCGGAGGCCGTCAGATAACTGCTCATCAGGAACTCGTGGTCGAGCGTGACTTCAGTCACGATCGTGCCTGGCTCGCACAGCAGCTCCCGACGCCGCAAACAGAGTATGCCGAGTTCTGTAGGTTCGTAGGCGAGGATTTCGAAGAAGGGAGGTTCCATGGGAAATCTGGTTTCGTTACGTAAAAATTAGCAGCCCGACAGGCAACAGTGCGTATCTATTTATTCTTCTTTTCCTGTTTCAGTTTTCGTTTTTCCTTTGGAGTAAGCAGGGCCTTTTTCTGTTGTTCCCGTTTGCCATTATCTTTACTTCCCTTATCAGCCATCTCAGTTTCTCCCTGTTTGAAAATGAATGTTGCTCTCGACTCCGTCAGATCGGCTTGACGTTTTCAGCACATGGCCCTTTCGGTCCACGTCCTGCGGTGTATGACACTCGCTGTCCCTCCTGGAGTTATTAGAATGCCACTCCTTCGAGGTTCGACGAGTGGAAGAACAAGTCCTCGCCACTTTCGGTGTCGATAAATCCAAAACCCTTTTGCGTCACTTTTTGACTGTGGTTTCTGCCATGTGCGGTGCTGTTCGTGCAAAAAGCACTGTTCTCTGCGGCGTTGCCTGACAAAACACTGGAGAGACCACATCGCGTAGACGGATAGTAACTGACAGGAAGTTGTTTGGTCAACTGACAGCGATAGAGTCTGTCCTGAGTTCTTGCACGACGCCGGAGCAGTCTGCACAGCGAGTTCGGGAAAATAGGCTGCTGACGAGCCTGGGAATCGGTCACTTTCTCTGCCCCGAAATAACGTATGGGTTGACGAGACAGCAGTGCGGCTCCAGTGTAACGCATTGTGATCCGGCTATCTGGGTTGCGTTTGTGATTTGTCCCAGCGCGTCAACCGCTCAAGATAAAGGTATGATTCCACAAATCTGCGATGTTCTTTATCGCTCATTTTTTCCAGTAGCTCCAGAGCAGAGATGTAGCTGGCAAGGTTGCCGTTTGATGACAGGAATTTCCCATCTTGAACGAAGCTGATTTTTTGATCATCCTGAACCGACAGGGCGGGGTATTTTTCCTGGAGTTCCTTTCCGCCGCCGATGTAGGTCACGATCTTGTGTCCGTTGGCAATTCCTGATTCTCCAATCAATTGGGAGCCCGCACAATTGCTCATCGTGAAATCAGAATTGGTGTTTTGCTTCCTGATAAACTGGACGATCTCGCCATTGCGAACAACTTCTTTCATGTCATAAGCGCTGGGAACAACCAACACGGTCAGTTTTGGACAATCAGCGAATGTGTAGTCGGGCAGCATTCGGAGACCGCTCTCAGTGGCGACAGGTTGCAATGTTTCCGCAACGGTTACGACATTGAACAGTTTGATCCCGTTCTCACGTGGCTTTGAAAACACGTCGATCGGCGCTGTGACCTCGGTCATCAACACGTCATCGAATAGGATGACGCCAATTGTGGGCAATTTCTCATCAAACGTATTTTCGCGGCTGGCCAGATTGATGACGCAGGTCTCACCCTGCGCAACAGTTGACTTGACCTGAGTTGGAGGGGCCACGTTTGTGGTCTGTTGCGGTTCGTGTGTTTCGCAGCCGGAAGAAACGATGATTAACAGAGCCAGGAGGATCGTAATAGTTCTCATGTTGGATTTCAATTTCGGACTCTTTGTTGGATAACGTGTTCTTCACCGGCATGGACTTGTTCGGAGATGATGCCAGCAACTGTAGATTGTACTTAACATGAATAATATTTCAACGTGCATACTCCTCCAGCCTGAGTCCAGGTTTACGGCGGCGTCTCCAAGGCCATTCGGGCCGAGTTTCATAGATTCAGAGACGCTATCGTAAAATGTGATGCGCTCTAGTATATCGAACGAGGGCAAAAGTAACGTCTGCCGTAATCGGGCACGAACGGAAGACTTTGATTTCAGTTGCCGCGTGAATGAGTGCCCCGGTTCACGGCTTTGTTATTTGCCCTTTTCGGTGATCGAGAAAACGGACAGCGTGTTGTCCCAGCTTCCGACAAGGATTCGGTCAGCTAATGGCGAAAACTCAACAGATGCGTTTCGTTGCGTTGTAACATTTTTCTTGTGTGTAATCACGTGGCCATCAAAATCGAGCACAGTAAGGTCGGTCGATGTGCCGGTTACCACTAGCTGCCGTGTCGGAAATGACACGTCCAGTTCAATGTGCCCATTACGTCCATCAAAAGAGTTGATCTTTGTTGTCTTGATATTATGGACGAAGACCTTTCCTGTGGCCCAGCTATTGTCCAATGTGTAGATCAACAATTCCCGCCCGCTATCACGGAAGTGGCTGTAGAAGGGAGCGTCGATCGCAGAGGTAAGTGTATCTGGTTTTTCCGTGATTCGTTTGCCGCGAAAGAAGACGTCACGATTTGAGTGCAAGTCCCGTACGCACAATACATCATCTTTGGCAATCACAGCAACACGGCTCCCCTCTGGCGACACTGAAATATTTCTGGGCAAAGCGTCAATGTCAAACGATGTCAGGGTTTTCTCGTACGAGGCATCCAGAATGTACGCGTTGCGACCGTAGAACGTGGAGAACATGCAAATAATCAGCCGTCCATCGTTGTGGACAAATGCGAGGCGTGACGGTATTGTGAAATCGAGACCTAGCATCTTCGACATGCGAGTTCTATTTGCTGTGAAGATGACCTTGCCACTGTTGCAGTCGATTACTGAAGTAGTGTCGTTTTCAGCCAGAATGGCCAACCGTTTCATATCTCGCGAAACGCTCCAATCTGAAATCTTGCCGACGCCACGAACGACCCATTGGATTTGGCGAGTCTTTGTGGAGATACACGTTACATCGCCTCGTGACCAGTAGACGATTCGTTCGTCGTCAATCCATGACGCATACTCGATGTGCCCCGCCCATGCCGCTTTGGGATCTTTGATCGGCTCACCGTGGCGGAAAATGAGATCAATGTCCGCACCGGCAGCTGACAAAGTTAGGAACGCAAGTAGCAATGCGGTGATGACGAGGAGTCTCATAGGCAAACAACTATTGATAGACAGAATCTGATTCTGACTAAAGCTATCAGGATTTCTGCCTGACGTAGAAATCGCAGTACAATGTAACAAGATTGATCAACACCTAAAATTCACCAAGCACCTGTCCATCATTGCGAGCTGCGAGATTCAGCCAGGTGGTGTTGTCTATGCTGTAGCTGATGAATCGCACTGACCCGTCGGCTAACAGAAAATGTCCGCCGCCGGCGTGACGACTCCAGAAGTGATCGGCGTGAATCGGGTCCGCTGCGTTGTTCCCGAAATAGAATCCGTTGCCCGTTCCCATCCAGGAGTCGAGTTCGACGCCCGCACAGATATCCCAGCCCCAATTTAACGTTCGGTCGACAGAACGTTCTCCGATCAGCATCGTGTTTGAGGTGCCGTCCGTCACATCTCGTAACCGAATCGAGCTGAGTTGATAGAGCAGGCCGTTATTTTGTCTGGGGCTCAATCCCCCTGAGGTCAAACCATTCGGCGGGTAAAGGATTCGCCGTCGATCTTCCGCGTTGGCATAGTGTGGAACATCGTTCCCCCCGATCCCTAAATAACTTCCCACATAATACGGCAGGCTTGTTGAATAGGGCCCGCTTTCCGCATAGGGGTCGGAAGGACAACCAAACATGGGCTTGGACGAGTTGGATGCGGCCACTCCTAATGAATGCAAATGATCGGTTTCCGAGCGGCACTCCCAACAGCCACCGGCACCGCCACTACAGCTTGATGAATTTCCCGGGGAAGAGTTGTTGTTGAAATTGATCTGGTTATAACTGGCGGCACCATCGATGTACGGGAGCAGGTGAGCGCGAAAGCTCCAGGCCGCGCCATCGCTGCCCATCGGGAACAGTCGATGGGCGTCGTGGTAGTTGTGTAGCGCCAGACCCCATTGTTTTAAATTATTTTTGCACTGCGACCGTCTGGCTGCTTCTCTTGCCTGCTGGACCGCCGGCAGCAGCAGCGCTATCAGGATCGCAATAATGGCAATCACGACGAGCAGTTCGATTAAGGTAAAACCCTGAGACTTATTGCGAGTAGGATCGAATGGTCGCATTACTTCTCTTTCTATTTGCTCTTTCTGGTTTGCTTCGATAACTCAAAGTCTGCACCTTTGGCGGTGAGATCTTCAGTGACAGTCAACTCGAATTCCCAGGGGCCGCCTGAGATTGGATTCACGCTTTCAGTCAAATCCTTTGATGGAGGCGGCTCTTTTGTTGGGAGCGGTGGATTGATTCGAACCCGATACCTGCCGGCACTCGGACCTTCGGTACCATTGAAGCGGTACTTGCCCGCAAGAATATTCGTACTGGCGGGCGAACCGTTTGAGTTGTCCTTCGCAGGAATAAACGAAATCACTCCGTCACCCACCGGCGTATTATTCAAGGTGACCTGACCGTGGATGGGAATATGTTCTCGCTCATCGGTGGCAGCGGAGCCGCATCCGACTAAATAGAACAGAGAGAAAATGAGCAGAGAGAATTTCAAGGCCCGGACCGAGCGGAATCGCATCGTATGCAGAATCACGGAGATACTCCAGGCAGATACTCTTCTCATACGTTGCGCTGGAACCAATCCAGGCTCGTCAGAATTTGATTATAATGTACAATATAGACATCTGTCAATTTTTGGGTGGAAATTTACATTGACCGGGGGTCAGGCTCTCCGTTTCCAGAGTAGAACGCGTTCCATTTAACCATCGCAACATCCGCGCATGTAGACTCGGTCCGAATGTCCCTGGAGACGCTACAGTAATCCTGGATACAGCTTCTAGTCGTGTCGTAAGGCGGCTATCGGATCGATCCGGATTTACCCAGCAGGGCTACCCGTTCGCCACGGCACACGACAAACGAGACATCACTGACCGCGTTCACCGCCGGGTGTAATTTACCGTACGATTTTGACACGCCGGTGAGTTCTACGAGAACGTTATTGTTCGCTTTGTGCGGCATCAGGGATTTATCAACTCGAGTGTTGTTGTGGCAGACCTGTACTTTTTTGAGTCGCGAGTTGCTCAGATCAGATCTTTCGCGGCATAGCGAGCGGTCCTTTCGGAATGATAAAACAAACTCGCTCCACCACATGTCAGACTCGTCTTCTCGAGCAGGTGTTGTTTATTTTAGCGTTGATTCGATCGCAATGTAATGAAAATATTTCGAAGGGGCGTCCATTAAGATAAACATACGTAAAGATCTGAACGATCAAGACAGCGACAACGTCAGTTTTAAGATCCGCTTTTTCGAACTGCTACTGATTGACTTGCCACTTTTTCTGAGTCCCCCGGCATGAATCCGAACCAGCTGTATGCGAAAATAGAATTCCGAATTTTGGTCAATGATAGCGAAAACGGGACGCACTGATCATAGAAAAAATCAGTCATTCGCACGTGGCTTTGACTGTGCCGGCGGTTTAACCGGTCAGGTGCAGGATTGTGCTTTACTTGCCTGCGGGAATCACGGGCAGGACAATATGGGAAGGCATTGCTGCATCGTGAAAGATCTTTTGCTTTGCAATCTGGAACTTTGTCGCGAGGCCGATATTGTCTTCGCCCGTATTGGGATTTCGGAGGTAGTACGGATAGTAGCTGCTGGAGATCTCAATGCGGATGCGGTGCCCGCGCGCGAATACATTTCCCGTCGGTCGCCAGAAATCAATCCTGTATTCGTACGGCTGATCGGGTTCAATCACGCTGAGTTTGTGCGGATTGAAAGCACCATCAAGTGCGGGATCGCGGTGGCGGGCCCGCATGACGCCTTCTCCAAGGAACAGGCTGCGTCCGTCGGGATATACATCGACCAGGCGAATCATCCAGTCGGTGTCGCGCGCACTCGTGGCGGCAAACAGGCGCGCGGTGATCGGGCCGACCACTTCGACATCCTCGGTCAACTCGGGCGTGTCGTAAACCAGCACATCACTCCGCGCAGCAGACTTGCTGATGTCGCGAGGTCCGTCAATATGGCCATTGGTAAAGGGGGCCGAAGGGGTCGGGTTGTGAGGATCGTAAGCATACTGGTCCGCCTGCTCGTTGCCGGGAGGCTGCGTGCTCAGAGTACCATCGCCGTCGGAAGAGTTCGCTTTCCCGTCGCTCCGCAGATAGTATTTGATGTATTGCGTCTGCGGCAGCGGCCAGTCTTGAGCGGCGCGCCATTTGTTGCGGCCCATCACGAAAACATGCACGGGGGGATCTTGCAGAACGCCGTTATCGATTCCCTTTAAGTGATAATCGAACCAGCGCAGCACGTAACCGTCCCAGTCGATGATTGCCTGCTCGCCAAAATCGACACCAGCGGCCTTTCGATGGCGGTTAATAATATGTTCCCAGGGACCAATCACGATCCGCGGGTGACGTGCGGCGGGCGTACCGCCATATTGTTTCATTGCGAGATAGTTCATCGGAGTGCCGGGAAAGTTCGCGTCGAACCACCCGGAAACTGCCAGAGAGGGAACGTTCACTTTTGCGTAACTTTCGGGGGTTTGATAAGCAATGGCCCGCCAGTATTCGGTATCGGCGGTGTTTTGTAAGATCCACTTCCGCCACCACTCATTGGGTTTGTAGTTGCGGGTTTTATCGAAGTCGATGTAGGGGAGATTGTCATACGCTTTTTCGCGATTGACGGCAAATCCACCGTAACCACCGGGGCCAGCGCTATGCGGCAGACGGGCGGACGTCGCGCCTGCCCAGTCAATCATCCAGCAGACGAAGATCCCATTCTGATACGGACAATTATAAAAATGATCGGGAGGCGCAACTTCGGGGACAATGGCTTTTAAAGCGGGTGGCGACTCTGAAGCCGTCCACCACTGCGTCCAGCCCATGTACGAAAGGCCGTAGGTTCCCACATTGCCATTACACCAAGGCTGATCGGCAATCCACTGCACCAGATCGTAGCCATCGGTTTTATGCTTTGGCGTAAACGGGTCCCATTCACCGCCGGATTCAAATCGACCACGTGAATCGACATTGATCACCACATAACCGCGTGCGGCGAAATTCTTCGCCCGTGCCACTTGCCCGTTTTTATTGTAAGGCGTTTGCTGCAGTATGGCAGGAAAGGGACCATCGGCTTTGGGACGGAAGATGTCAATCTTTAAATGAATGCCATCCCGCATGGGGGCATCGCGGTCGCGTTCTTCGATGACCTCGTACTTGACAGGCGAGTATTCGCCCGGCTGCGGCGGTTGAGCAGTCGCGGGAGAGCTGATAAAAGGGATGATCGCAGCAACGATCAACGCGATACGACCACGCAACAGGATCCGAGAGAAGACCATCGATTTTGCTTTCCAGCGCTAAGGAGGATGACGGACTGGACCTCAGCTTCAATGCTCAATACCCGATCCGCCGCGATGTCTCATTTCAGTAAGTTCAGACCATTAGAAACCGTGGGCCGTCCGAAATCAACACTGCGACTGGCACTGGATGGCTGCCACCTTTTAATTTTCGACGAGTGTCTTTTGCTGTTTTCTTTGGCCCCGCTTCCCTGTTGGTTAGAGGCCGTCTCATGTTACAAATACAACATGTCCGGTGGTTTAAAAACCCATTAGCGAAAACCTTTGAGTAAATAGGACGAGGGAGAGTATCGTCTAACGCATCAAGTCTGAAGTGTTGAGTTGAAAGCTCATTTGTATTCGCGGGATGTCGAACGCGACTATTAGCCTATAACGACTGAGCTAATCGGGTGGAGGCTGGCGATTTGGAATTTCAGAACACGTATCCAACCGCCACGCCGGTTGAGCAATTTGTTAGGTTTCCTTGTACAAACCGTGCCAGCATCGTACAGCCAGAAACCCAGAGAATCCCACGATCAACAAGTGTTTCCAGAGATACGTGAAACGGAGAGACCTCCGTTCCACTACGGATTGGTTTGGATTGCTTGTATTGACGTAAACTTCGATCTGATCTCCAACGTGGTATCGATCATTGATCAACATCTTGTCGAAAATCGTCCCCTCGGAAAGAAATGCGAATTTATCCCCTGTGAAATCTTTGCCATCCACATTGTATGTGTATCGCAATTCAGCACTTTTTGGGCGATTCTCGATGCCAATGACGGTGGCCTTGGACTGTTGCCAGCCATTGGACTGAATGTGAGAGTAAACGGAATAAAGTAACGCAAAACCGAATGATGTCGCCATCACACCGCAAAAAAGTATACCCCATAAGTTGTAGGCTCGATGGATCGTCATATAACAGACCTAACGATATTTAGACAGAATTGGATTCTGTCTAAATATATCTGAATTTCTGTCGATTATCAATTAACGTTATATGGATCGACCTCCGTGGTTGAAATATTTCAGGAAGACCGATCAGGTTTACCTAATGTGGATCGAGATTCTGCGAAGGCATCTTCAGAACAATGACCGGGTAACTTATATTACCCGGTCATTGTTCTGTATCACCCCGATTGACTAGCTTGGCACACTATTTTAAAGCGCATCTCTTAAAACGGTGGGTTTTCCGGAACGATTATCTTTATGGGAAAATCTTCTGAGATTCGTTCAGGCAGACGGATTTTATAGAAAACTCATTGCTGTTAAAGATCAATAAAGATACAAAGTGCAAGCTGACCGAAGCGTTCGGCATTCACTTCTTTGTGTGATGCAGCACCTGTATGAAAAGAATCCGCGTTCCACTGACAAGGCACACCTCTGGTAGAGAAGAGAATTGCGATGACGTTCTGGCTTGGCATCCTGATAAGCGTATACGTCGTGTTGATGATTGGCCTCGGTTTGTATGCCGGCGGTCGAGTGAAAAATGAAGAGGACTACCTCGTTGCGGGCCGACGGTTGCCGCTGTGGCTGGCATGGGGGACGCTGCTGGCGACCTGGTTTGGGGCGGCGACGGTGCTTGGTTCCAGCGAGGCGGCCCGCGCGGAAGGAGTGCGGGGCACGATCCTCGATCCGTTCGCGTCCGGGCTGGCGCTGATCGTCGCCGGTCTTTTCTTCGCGCGACGTCTCTGGGAAATGAAGTTGCTGACCGTGGGGGACCTCTTCGCGCAGAAGTACGGGCGGAAAACCGAATTTGTTTCCAGCGTGGTTCAGGCGTTGGGTTATCTGCCGTGGGTTGCCGCCCAGTATCTGGCGCTGGCCGCGATCATGGGGCATTTTTTCGGCATCGATCACACAACGGCGATCATCGGCGCTGCGTTATTTGTGACCTTTCTGACGATGATTGGCGGGATGTGGTCGGTGACGCTGACCGATACGGTTCAAATCTGTGTGGTGCTGGTGAGTCTCGTGCTATTGGGAGTCAATTTTGCTGCTGTGATGGGGAATGGGTCGGTTGCTGCGGGAATCGAGACGACCTGGGAGCAGACGCCGACCGACTTGCGGACTCTGCTGCCCGAAGCCGGTCTCGTGGCGTTACTCGGGTGGTTTACCACCTGGGTGAACGGCGTATTGGGCAACATTCCGGGGCAGGATCTGATGCAGCGCATCTTCGCGAGTCGCAGCGGTACGGTCGCCTCCCGCGCCTGTATTCTGGCAGGCTGTGTTTACATCGCCTTTGGACTGCTGCCGGTCGGCCTGGGTCTGGCCTCGCGACAAATCTGGCCGGACGAACTGCCTCAGGGGAGCGACGGACAAGTGATACTGGCGATGACGGAAATGTTTCTGTCACCGGCGGCCCTCTGTCTGCTGGTGGTGACACTACTGGCGATTGTGGTCTCGACGTGTACGAGTGCGATGCTTTCACCGGCGGCGTTGCTCTCACACAATCTGCTTGATCGGCTGCGCTGGTTTGATGACCGAAAGCTGTTGACGAATCGGTTGAGTGTCGGTTTTGTCGCGCTGGCCAGTCTGCCGCTGGCGCTGACATCGGAAGCGATTCTGGAATTGCTGGAGAGCGCGCTGGCAGTCGGACTCGTGGCGCTGCTGGTGCCGTTCGTGGCGGGAGTGTTTCTGCGGCCGCGTGGTGAATTGCCGGGTCTGCTTTCGATCGGCTGTGGTGGTTTGTTCTGGATTGCCCATCAGGCAATGGCCTTCCTGATTCCGTTCGATCCAATACAGCCGGAGGCGCTCGCTTCGATCTTGTCTGGCATTCCACCTGAGCTGACAGGCCTGCTGGCCAGTTTCGCCGGTTATGTGATCGGTCAATGGTATTCGCCGGCATCAACTGTCTCGACAGTCGAATGAATGTGGCGTACACTGTTTTAACCAAAGCACTCTACTTTCATCGCCCGTTACCAACGTTTTGCGTTTTGTCCTACAGGAGCGAATCAAATGAATCTGCACCGCACTCATCGGGCATTCGTCCTCACCTTAGTCATTTTGGTTTTTGCATCGGAGCATTCCATTGCAGGTGAAACGATCGACTTTGAACCGGCGGCTCCTGTTTTGAAGCTACCGGAAGGTCTCACGCTCGGGCCGTGTTCGGCCGTGGATTTTGACAGCCAGGGGCGAATGTATCTGTTTCATCGCGGCAAGCAGCCGATTCTCTGTTTTGACCGGAACGGAAACTTCGTCCGCTCGTGGGGTGACAACTTAATCGGTCAGGCACATGGCCTGCGCATTGACCGTCACGACAATATCTGGGTCACCGACATCGGTCATCACATGGTGTTCCAGTTCAGCCCGGAAGGAAAACTGCTGCTGGCGCTGGGGCAATCGGATAAACCGGGAAACAGCGCTGACCAGTTCAATAAGCCAACCGATGTTGCCTTTGGGCCAGAGGGAGAGTTTTACGTCTCGGACGGCTACGGCAACAGTCGTGTGATGAAGTTTGCGGCGAACGGAAAATATCTCAGCCAGTGGGGAGAGCCGGGCAAAGAGCCGGGGCAGTTTAATCTGCCGCACTCAATCATCATTGATGCCAAAGGACGCGTGCTGGTGGGCGACCGGGAGAATGATCGTGTGCAGGTGTTCGACACGGAAGGCATGTTGCTGGAAGTCTGGCCCGGTTTTGCTCCTTATGGCATGGAATTCGATTCCCAGGGAAGACTGTTTGTCGCGGACGGCCGGGCGAACAAGGTTCTACAGGTCAATCCGGCTGGCAAGGTCGTTCACTCCTGGGGCAAAAAAGGCAAGGGGTTGGGGGATTATAATCTACCACACATGCTGGCCGCCGATTCCGCGGGGAATCTCTGGGTCACAGAAATTGGCGGCCGCCGGTTGCAAACGCTGCAGCGGAAAAAATGATGCGCGATTGATCAGCGCAGCATCAGCCCGGTGCGACAAATGCAACTTGAGCGTGCCAATAATCCTACCAGAGCAGGGTCAGTCGGTTTCTTTCGGAGTGGGCCAGTTGAGGTGTTTGTGCAGGAAGTCGTAAGAACCCTGCTCATGAATCGCATGCGGACCTTTGATGTATTCGATTTCGGCACGGTCGCCGATGCCCAGTTGTGCCTGGTAGAGAAATTGTACCTTGGCATATTCCTGGGCAACCCGGTCGTCAGGTTCGACGCCATCAAAGTGACCACGTTCTACCATGAAAGGACGGGGGCAGATCAGTGCCGCCATCTCTGCATAGTTGAAGGTGCTGCCCAGATTCCATTCGAAGATTTCGTACTCACCCTTATTCGCGTAGCTGTAACGCAGCGAACGTTTGTCGGTGGCGACATTTTTCCAGACCCATTCCCCAAAATCGGCCGAGCAGATTGAGAGGGCATAATTTTTTACCAGCGGGGGAATCCGCATGGCTGACTTGCCGCCATAGGAAATTCCGTAAAAACCGATCCGGTCTTGATCAACAAACGGCTGCTTCGAGAGCCAGTTGGTGATCTGCTGATGCTGCGGGACCGCGATGGAAAACAGAGTTCGACCAATCGACTGCGATTTGAATTGCAGCGTGCGAAAGCGGTCAAACAGAACATACGGATTCTGGGGCGCAAATGTGATGAAACCCCGTTCTGCCAGATGGGTCGAGAATGATTTGTAGGCAGAATAACCTTGCTCTCCCACTGTGTGTTGCGGACGTCCTTCCAACCCGTGCTGACAGACGACGACGGGCCGTTTTTCCGAGCCATCCAGTTTCATGTCTTTAGGGAGCGTGAGAATGCCATACGCGGTGACATCGGGAAACACATCCAGTTCGACTTCGTAGCTGACAGTTTTCGGCCCCTCCTGGTACTTCCGTGTCCGGGCATTGTCGGGCAGCAGTTCCAGGTTAAATGCGCCGATAACATCATCACGAAAGATTTTGCGATACGGTTCCGTCGATTTCTCGAAATTCTCCAGCGAATCCGTTTTGAGGTTCTTCATGAATTCGATGCGGCTTTCATAGGCCAGTTGCAACAGACGTTGATTGTGCCTGAGGATTTCCGCCAGCTGATCCGTGTGGCGCTGGCTGGCATGTTCGCGTGACTTGAGGTCGAGTGGTTTTGATGTGGGAGCAAGCGACGCGTCTGCGTCCAGACTTTGAATCAATGCCGTGAGAGTGGTCTGTGATACGGGCACTTCCGATTCCACCAGTTCCAGTGTGGGCGCCTCGGGTTTCAGAGCAGCGACAAACTCGCGGGCCCGGGCGAATTCAGTTTTGACTTCTGCTTTATCGGGGACCAGTAATCGCCCCGGTTTCCCTTTCAGAGCGACATAACCGTCCTGTTTGACTTCCAACTCGCCGGAGGCGGTCGTGCGAAAGCCGTATTCCGGATAGGTTCCCGATTCAATAATCAGAGTCCGCGGCGCGACCAGGCTGGCGATTTCCGCATCGCCGAACGAATTGAGCAGCCCAAACACAGTTCGATCGGCGGGTTCTTCCCAGACAAGCTGTCGCGAACCGAAATAACCGCAGACGGCGGCGCTGTCGATGCGTGGATCAAGAGCCGCAGCGTATAACGCCAGTCGTCCCCCTTCCCCCCAGCCAATCACACCCACGGGACGATTTTCATCGCCGCTGGTCTGTTTCAAAATGCTGACCCCCGCCATGATTTTCTGCGTTTCGTAACCGGCCAGGGTCCGACCCAGTTCAAAGGAAGGGCGATGCGCCCACTCGCGATTACTCATTTTCCATTCATTGTTTTCACGGTTGATCAAAGTCGGAATCAACACGCGAAAACCCGAACGCACGAGCTGTTGTGCATAGGCGTCCGCGGGATTTTTTGCCGAGACCAGATCTTCCGGCACCTGATCGGCTTCCGGGACCGCGATGATGTCTCCCCGGATTTTTCCCTGGGGAACCAGCAACAGACCGACGCCGTTGAGATCATCCAGCGTGGGCCAGCTGACTTCAAAAATAGTGAATTCATCGGAAGGTTGAGCCGCTGGTTCACCGATGTAGGAGATGCGGCCGGCGACAAGTGGATCGGTGAGACCGAGTATCGCGGACAGTTCCTGCTGTTTCTCGGTGATCGATTTCACATAGGCGTCCGGTGAGGAAAGATCACGATTCCAGAGTTTGGGGCGTTCAACGGCCGCTTGTGCGATCTGTTTCAGGAGAAACCGATCAATGCCGGCAATCGTTTTTTCACTGAGATCGCCGGCATCTTTTAAAGGCTTTGTCTGAGGCAGAGGTCGTTGGTCGGACGTCGGTTTCAGGACTGCCCAGGGAGGGGCTTCCGTTTTATCAGCCGCTGTTAACTGAGTCAGAAGAAGCGGAAACAGGCTGGCGGTGAGCATGGCGAAAGTGACAAAAACAGCCACTCGGAGTCTGTTCGAAGTTTTCATGATGTTTCCCTGGTTGGATTCTGTTTCCGATAATTCGTGCAAGCAGATCATTCGATGATACCTCTGTCGTAAGTGTGTCGGCAATTGAAGCCTGTCTTTTTTTCAGATTCAATGACTGTTGAGTTTATGAAGTAAACGTACTCGATTCCACTCCCTGTCCCGCCGATGAGACCCGTCGTATGCAGGCAGCCGCGTCATTTCTGATGCGTGTTACTTTCCAGAAAGGCAAGCAGATCTTTTAATTCGCGGTCGGTTAAGGAGTGGACCAGGCCGGAGGGCATGAAGGAGACCGGCGATTCGACCATCGCTTCCACGTCACTGCGGTCAAACGTGAGATTTTGTCCGTTGGCATCACGGATGGTTTCTTTGATGTAGGATCGCAGTCGAATTCCCGTAAAGGTGCGACCATCGATGAGAATGATCGTGCGTGGTTGGTATTCGGGAGCCATCTCCCGACTTGGTTCGAGGATGGATTTTAACAGCCAGGTGCGGTCCTGTTTGTTACCCAGACTGCTTAAGTCGGGACCGACGACATTCCCGCGACCGCCGTGCCGATGACAGTGAGAACAGTTCGCCAGTCGGCCATGATGAAAGATCCGGCGACCATTTTCCAGGTCAGCAGGTTCTTTCACTGCTTCCAGCGCCTTTAACCAGGCTTGCGTATCGAACAGAGCAGGGCGACCGACGCTGAGCCTTTTGGGATTCAACGCTGCTGCAAACAGGTCCGCTGATTCGGGGTACTGACTGGCCAGACTACTTAGTGTCTCCCACTGCTGGGGCGTGTGTGGAATTGATCTGAGGCAGCGTAAGGCTTCCTCGCGCACGGTGCGGTTTTTGTCTCCCGCCAGTTGGTATAAGAGTGCGGAATTCTGTTCTGCCATTGTGGCCAGCCCGGCGATCGCTTCCGCACGCAGCTTCACGTTTTGCTGAGGATCGGCGGCGATCCCCGCCAGAATCTTTTGCGCAGCGACGGGATTGCCCGCCAGCGTGCGGACCACTTCCAGCGAAAGTGTTTCATCATTCACATCCAGAAGTTGCTGAAGCATTTCCAGCGTCAATCCTTTGGGAAAGTTTTTGACTGGCTGCGCTCCTGCTTTGGGGGCAGAAAGCGACTGCTTTGGCAGCAGTCGCAGTGCATAAGCTCGGATGCGTGGTGCGCTCTTCGCATCCTGGACCTTGGCTAACAACATCTCCGGGTTGCGGATGCCTGCTTCGGGTTTTCCTGTTAGCGTATTCCAGGTGGCGATGGCGGCTTCGAACCGCCGGTAGTCGAGGTCGCTTTGAGCTAATTTCTGTTCCACTTCCGGTAGAAATGCTTTCAAACCGTAATCCGAAATCCAGCGGAGTGTCTCGAACTGCACGTCCGGGTTTTTGTCATCCAGGAATACTGGGACCCATTTCTGCGGGTCTGCCTTGGCGAGTTTCAACGCCATCACGGCCTGAATGCGGTCAACGGCTGGCCAACCGGCGACCTCTTTCGGAGTCCAGTTTGACGCTAGTCGTGCCAGCGCCTGCAAGGCAGCCTGCGCGAGGAACGGGTCTTTGTCTTGAGCGAACTCAAACAATTCTTTGAGTTGGTATGACGTTTTGCCGCTACGCAGAAGGGCCGCCAATTTTGCTTGTTTTGTGGGTGGTTCCAGATCCAGCTTTCCCACCCAGTCTGCTTGTTCCAGATCGATTTCCAGTTTCCACAAGCGTCCATAACCGTGCGCCTGATAACGGCCGTCGACCCAGTCGCAGAGATAATAGACGCGTTTCTGTTTTTCTGCAGTGGGATCTTCGGCAATGCAACTCGGGCGGAAGTAGCGTCCCCCTTTGACTAACGTGATGGGTTTGGATGTAAAGCTGGCTCCTTTTTGAGTCAGCGGGAAAAAGTCAATACTATGATCGCTCCACGAAGGGACGAGCAGACCGCGTCCCAGAGGCAGGACCCCGCAGGGGGCTTCTCCGGACGGATGAATCATGGGGAGTGTGCCGCGCAGTTCTCCATTCCAGCCGACGAAGGGATGATGGGCTTCTGACCCGTAACTGCGTTCATAACCGTAGTCGCCCCCTTCCACGATGTGCAGCAGACGACAGGGGGGGCGTTCGCCGGGATCGTTTTCGGCAGCGAAGATTTCACCATCAGCGCGAACACAAATGCCGAACGGATTCCAGAAGCCGACAGCAATGCGTCGCAGGTTTTTGCCATCAGCGCTGCAGCGGAAGATGCCCCCTTTGCCCGCTCCCTTAACGGTCACACCATCTGTTCCTGTCAGAGTCCACGGCTTGGCGAAGTTCTCACCGATGGCAAAGACCAGATCGCCATTCGGATCCCACGCCAGTCCTTCGAGGCCGTTATGCGGATAATCGGCTTCACTCTTCAGTACGGCGATGTTCTCTTCGACATCGGCTTTGCCGTCACCATTGGTATCCTTGATCCGCAAAATACGGTCTCGCTCGGCGAGATAGACCCAGCCATCCGGACCGAGTTCCAGATCCATTGTGGCATCGGTGGCATTATAGAAGATCTGTCGTTTTTGTGCGCGCCCCTCTTTGTTGAGATCGGAAAAGACGAGGATTTCATCATGCTCCGGGCCGACATAATCATCGGGGCGAAAATGCGTATGCGTGGCGACGGCCCAGATGCGGCCTTGCTCGTCCACATCAATCCCCGTGGGTGTAACCAGCTCGGGATGTTCGGCGACGAGCGTCAGTCGCACACCGGGTTGCAACGTTTTCACCTGCGGTTCCCGCTCTGCAGCGGGGAGCGAACTGATGGCGAATATCGAAGCGATCGCCAGGGAGCAAATTGTATAATAATTCATAGGTGTTTCTCTTCTGTTGGTTAGCGTAGTTTGCTCTTAAGCGATGTCGATTTCTCAACGAGAAAGAATGGGGTCCGTACCTGCTGATTACTTAAGATAGTTTATAGTACAGGTTGATAGAGGACAATGAATAAGCATGCGTCAATGTGTCGAGGGGCCTGTGATCAGGAAAGACAGCAGGTCAGGAATCCGCGGATGGCGGTCAGATACGCCTGCGGTTCAACGTCGGCAATGGAGTGGGAACTGTCCGTGTATTTGGTTCGAATACGGAATCCTAGAAAATCTCACAATAATGTGATTATGTTCTCCAGTCAATGACGGTTTACCTCCTGTCGTGGTTGCAACTAGACAACACAAGAATCATGGCGAGTAAACGGATTCGATCGCTTAATATAGAGAGCGAAGTCACGTGCCGTTCTAACCTCCATTGATTGACAACAGAATGTGTCTTCCTCTGTCTGGAACTCTCAAAAGACCTGTCAAAAGGTATTTCCGCAGAGGCCAACTAATTAATCATCTTCAAAAAACTAAAGGAAAGTTCGATGGCAAATTTGTTTTACGATATTTTGACCGCTACAGCCTCTATGACGGATTGCAAACTGGAGCCAGACGACGATACCAAATACATTGTTACAATTCGAAATAAGAGTAACTGTGTGACCGCAAAAAATGTGACTGCTCAAATCCATCTGGCTGATGGCCCTGTCCCAGGGATCGAAATTATTCCAGACGACCGATCTTTTGGTGATATTGGACCAGGTGAGAAAGTGCAAAAAGAAATCATGATTATGACTAAACGGGCACCCGCAAATTCAAAGCACAAAATCTGTTATCATGTTCATTTTGAAGCATCATACGAACAGTGTGAAGGAGAAGTGACAGAGTTTGTAATTGGCGACGATTGATGTCGAAGTAATGCCTGATGAGGACGCTGTCTAACAGCGTCCTCTTTTTTTTACAGGAAGGTAGAGTGCTCTGGCGAAGTCAAAATGCAGTCGCCTTCACTGATCAAGACTTTTCCGCCGTCCGTTCTTTTCAGCAGCTTCAAGTCGAAAATAAGTCTCTCCTCAAGTTTCCGGATCTGCAGCGCATCTCATTTCCATTTCAGGAATCCCTATCACACCACCAGTCTTATGGGGAATCACAGGGATCGTGTGACGAAGCTTCTCGTTCCTCGTCATCAGACGCTCGGTAAAGATGAATCATCACACTCTGGAATCCCTGTCAATCAAACCGAGGACTGATAGTCATGTATTGGCATTGGGAATGGCAATGCGCACATAAAGCTAGTAGATAAAATAGAAAACCATTCAAAATCAATCATTTTCAGTGAGCATAAATGCCCCTTCATCGCGGTTTGTTTGTAGAAAACAAAGATTCGTCCCCCCCGTGTAGTGGACGTGGGTGTATGTTGAGAAAATATCCAGAATAGTAGATCACATTTGTTATTATCTTGTTGATTACAGAGAAAAAATTTCTATGTTGAAAATAAGAGCAGTCATCTATACGAAAAGTCACAACCTGATTTTCAACCAAAGGGCCAATGAAATGTTGAATGATCACAGACCCCGCCACGCATTCACTCTGATTGAACTACTCGTAGCAATCTCGATTATTGCCTTACTGATCGCGCTCCTTTTACCGGCAGTCATGCAGGCCCGCGAAGCCGCCCGGCGGACTCAATGCCGCAACAATCTCAAACAAATTGGACTCGCGCTTCACAATTATCATGACGCCCATAGGTCCTTCCCCATCGGCGCACGATCACAAAATGGATTCGGCCTCTCATTCTGGCCCGGTTTGTTACCCGCACTTGATCAAGGAAATCTTTATCAGCAATTTGATCATGATTCAATTCAGAATGGTTTTCCCCTTTTTCCGTGGGTAAGGAATGGCCCATTACTGGATGGAGTGATCGTCCAGGCAATGCGATGTCCGTCCAGTCCATTAGATGAAACTCATCCCATGGGAATTTACAGGCACATGCAGCCATCCTATGTGGGGATTTCAGGCGCATCCAATGAGGATGGATTTGCAGCCAAACGAGTTTCTTTCTGCTGCAGTCCGATCAGCCCTCCTGATGGAATTCTCTCAGCAGATGGAGTTCTGATATCTAATTCCAATGTGAAAGTACGAGATATTATAGATGGTACATCCAATACGGTGGTGGTAGGGGAGGCTTCCAATTTTGTGTTTGATGATAATGGAAAAAAGCAACATGTTGGAGGGGCATTTCCATATAGCTGGATTACTGGTACTCCTGCAGTGGGAACCCCCCCTAATTATGAACCGAATAATCTAAGCTATCCAGCAGCCTCTTATAATATTACTACAATTCGCTATTCACCCAACTCAAGCTATGATCAGCCAGGCGTTCGCAATAATCACGGTCCCAATAACCCTCTTTCTTCTGCGCATGAAGGAGGAGTTATGGTCCTGCTGGCAGATGGCTCAGCTCGTTTCGTCAGTGAAAACATCAATCTGACCACATTAAAACAGCTGGCTGTCCGCGACGATGGCCAGTCTATCGGAGAGTATTAATAAACTGCTAATTGCTCTCTCAATCTCGCGCTATCGTGCTCATTCTTGGAGCAAATTCTAAAGCTTCTAAAACCATTGTTGGGAGCTCTACACCCTTTCGATTTAGGGCGCTCTATGTGTAAAGACCGTCCATCTTGTCTATACGTAGTTTTGAAGGAGAAAGTCATGAAACATTTTTGTATGAGTCTTTGCGTTCTAGCGTTACTCACTACCAATCTATTAGCTCAAAGCGAAAATATTCAGAAGGTAAAAGCAAATAAAGCTCCAGCACCACCATTTCTTTCAGGCTGCATTTGTCCTATAACAAACTTCGGAACATTTTGGATTGGTGAAAATCATCCTCCAGATTCTGCTTGTCAATCACCACAACCTGTATATTTATCAGTAGGTTCAGGTGGCCCGAGTTATGACTATGGTATTTGTAATCCTGACCTCGGCCCTTGCGGAATCAATTGTTTTGCTGCCGCACCAAAGATTGATTTCCCTCCAATTCTAGAAGACCCCGTATCACCGTATTTTTTACCTCCTATAAGGCCGACTTATGCTCAGTTTGCCGATCCTAGGTTTATTTTACTGACATTAGATCAAGGAACACAGCAACAACGGAAACTCTATGCTAAGGTTTTTACTGTAGTAGTAGATTCTAGACAATTGGTTAAGGACTATAATCATCAACATCAGAACGACCCTGACCACACAGATATGAAAACACATCCTATACGTGGAGATTTCCATGTTTTTATGTTAGGGTACGAAATATCTGGTCTACCGATAGGTGTAGACCCACAGAAACTAAAATCATTAGTTCCATCAGGAAGTAATACACGCGAGGCATTTTTAGATTGTGGTTTACATAAAGGGATTATTTTCCTCGCCAAACAATAAAGAAAATTACTGAAAGTAAAATATTCGCGAACCTTAGTTCAATCTAAGGTTCGTTATTTTCATTATTGGGGCTAAGGATTGTTGGGAAATCATGGGTATTCAATCTAGGGTACGAACTTCTTACAAAACGGACTCCTAAACCAAGATGCGTTTCTAAGCGATGTGCTGAAGATCGCGATCGTGAATCACGACATGCAGTATTCACTGCAGGATTCCCATCTATAACAACAGAGTCTGTTCCACCTTTTACCACCCGGTGATCTTTAAGCGATATTGGTGTCTCTTGAAAATTCGCTGTATTTGAAACAGGATATGGATAGAATTGACTAGAAGTCCATTCAGCTACATTAGAACACAGCCCAAACACGGGAGGATTTGTTGGAAGTTGGTCAAACAGAGGTAAGCCAACAGGTTGGAATCTATTTTGTACGATTGTTTCATTTGCCGGTATCATATTTCCCCATGGAAATTGAGTCTTGCCCGCCTGCGTAGCTGCATATTCCCACTCAAACTCTGTTGGCAAACGCTTTCCCAGCTTTTCAGCCAAAAAAACAGCAATATCATAATTGAGTATTACAGCATAATTAGAACCCATTCTACCGGCCGGTTGTGAATTTGCTTTCAAAAAAAGCTCTGTATATTTTTCTACCGAAAGTTCCATAGGGTCCATCCAGAAGTCTGGTATACTACGATAGTGCTCAGGGAGTGATGGATTACCATTTATACCAAATCGTGCTTCGTCTGAACCTTTGATTAACGCCATTTTTTGGGTAACTTCATGGGGGGCCAGAATTTCAAGCTCTGGCAATTCAATGTGATTTGGACGGACTGGATCTCGAGTAAAACGTTGATGACGAAACGCCTCAGGTATACCTTCATGTTTCTCTGGCACATGCCGATAGACTTCGTGAAACCATTCATTGTCAAAATAAGCCACGACTAGGTAATCACCCGGTTCCAGCGGCAGTGTTACAGGCGACGTTCCTGCTGCGTGGATGATCTGTTCGGGCATCGGCTCGCCGTTTTTTTTGCTGAGGGGGATAAACGCAACCTTAGCGCCTTCCGGTGTTGTGTTTAAAGTCACAATGGGAGTGTCAGAGGGAGGATGTGCAGGAAAAAGGGCCTTAACGGTCAGGAATACAGTAAGGCACATCAGACTTGCAGCCAATCCAAAGAAAACGGGCCTCTGGATGACTTTCCTCCAGAGTCGACCCAGCAAAGAAACACGCCGTGAATGAATCGGTTTTTTCTCAAGAAACCGTTTTAAGTCCGCGGCCATTTCGCTGGCAGTCTGATATCGATCCCGTTTTGATTTGGAAATCGCTTTGAGACAAATTGTCTCCAGATCGCGGGGAATCGATGTCTCTATCTTGCGGGGCGCAACCGGTTCCTTGTTCAAAATCTGATGCAGGACTTCGTGTGCTTCTCCCTCAAAGGGAACCTGTTTCGTTAAGATGCGATAGAGAATCGCACCTAAAGAGTAAATGTCAGAGTGACCTTCAATTTCCGACGACCGTCCCCGGGCCTGTTCGGGGCTCATATAAGCTAATGTGCCGAGGACTGTTCCCGAATGTGCCAGACTGGCTGTTTCGTCAATGCGCTTCGCTAATCCAAAATCGGTAATATGTGGCTGGCCAGCTTCATCGATCAGAATATTGCTCGGCTTAAGATCACGATGAATGACTCTCTGCTGATGCGCGTGTTCCAGGCCGTCTGCCAGGGCGAGGCATAGCTGGGCTGCCTGCTCAGCCGTGAGAGTCTGTTTGTTTAACAGTTCGCGCAGCGTCTGGCCTTTGATAAATTTGAAGACAATATAGCCACGACCGTTGATTTGGCCGGAACTATAGACGGGGACAATGTGGGGATGATGTAATTTTGCCGCCGCCTGCGCTTCGTGGAGAAAGAGGTCCACCTGCTGTTTCCCTTCCAGTTTACTGGAAGGAAGTTTCACGGCGACCTGACGTTTCAGGTCCAGGTCCCAGGCTCTCCAGACCGTACCGAAAGCTCCAAAACCAACTTTTTCAATTAGTTCAATCTCACCAATTCTCGAAGGGGCTTCGGAAACGTCCTTTTCGATGGAGGAGAACTCATTGACGCGAGTTAATAATACATCGGAGAAATCCGGGAACAAAGAAACGTATTCCTCGGAAGAGGGTGTTTCTCCCTGTTCTAACCGGTACGCATAATCCAGCCGAACCAGCTCAATCAGAAGTTCTGCGCGGGACTGCTCTTCAACCCGATATAAATATTCAGTAATTTGAGGACGACCCTCTGATTTCCAGAAAGACTCAAACTCGTCACAAATCAAATCAATTTGATTCGCCGAAATAGCATCCTCATCTGGTGGCCACTCTGAATCAGGAGAATTCATTACGCCAACTCTTTCGCCCATGCGGCACGGATCAACCGCAATTTTCGCGTCACAGTAGGAATGGAAATCTCCAACTGTTTGCCGATTTCCTGACTTGTGTATCCTTCTAGTCTAAGAACCGCAATTTCGCGAAGTCGATCATCACGTAATATTGATAATAATTTCTCATATTCTTCCTGCAACATGGCAAGATACTCAGGGCTCGGCTCTTCGGAGACCAGTTGCTCAAAAGTGTAACCAGAGTCTTTGTCGTTGTTTAAGGATTTTTGAGTGCTGTTTCCCCCCCGTTTGAGGGCGGTTTCTTTGCGGACATGACTGGCAACTTTGCGTTTCGTCAGAGCCAGTAGAAGCCACCACAGTTCGTCCCGATTCTGCAAATATTGAAATCGGCCTTCATTGGCACCACGCCACAGGCTTTCAAAGACAGACACCGCAATGTCTTCCGCTTCGAGGGTCCCTTGCGGGCAATTTCGGATGCGCGCCTCGGCTTGCGCTACCAGTTTTTCAAAATAGCGATTCCAAAGTTTCTGTGCAGCATCTGCCTCACCTTCTTTTAAAGCTTTTACCCAGGTTGTTACAGAAAATAAATCCTGTTCTTCACTCATGATGGCCCATCTGGTGTCGGTTAAAGTTAAATCAGAGAATAGACATACGTTAGCATGTAGCTTATCGTACCCAATATCCTTGGTTATTATCCAGCTTTAATGTGAAGGGACTCCAATTTTTCTATGAGCTTTGAGGAGTCGCTCATCAGGAAAGTAAAAGTGGACCCGTAAATTTCGTTGGCTCTGTTTTCAGGTTGGGAATGATCTCATGCAGCAACGTCAATCAGCACGGGCGATTCTTTTGAACGAACGGGATCAGGTGCTTTTGATCCAGCATCAGGACACGACGCCCGTTGATCCCGCGCGGCCTGAACTGCTCTGTTACTGGGCAACGCCCGGCGGGGGAATCGAAGCCGGTGAGCAGCCCGCCGAAGCGCTCCGGCGCGAGTTGCGGGAGGAACTCGCGCTGATCGATGTCACAGTCGGCAGCGAAGTTGGTATTCGAAAGGTCGAGTTGAACTTTCCGGAAGTCGGTCTGGTACTCAGCCACGAAACCTATTATGTGTGCCGCATTTCTGATACGCCCCAACTCAATCATGCCGGTTTGTCGGACAGCGAGCGTCGATCAATCAAAACGATCCGCTGGTGGTCGCGCGAAGAACTGCAGAACACAAATGCGATATTGCGCCCCGGTGCGCTGCCGGAGTTATTCGAGAATGCATTTCCCGCTGATTCCGAACCAGTTTTCTTACAGGACTGACAGGTTTGGTGAAATGTGATGCGCTCTCGTGGCAGATCGCAACACGCTTAACCGAACAATTCCATGATTGGTTTGCCCGTTGTCAGGGTGCGTAAAATACCGGTGGGGTCTTTCGGATCGTTAATCGGAATGTCGAGGGCGTGATAGATGGTCGCTGCCAGTTCCTCGGGACCGACCGGGTTGTGTGTGGGATACTGGCCGTACTTGTTGGATTTGCCGTACACGTTTCCCCCTTTGATACCCGCTCCTGCCAGAATCGATGAGAAACACCGCGGCCAGTGTTGGCGCCCCGGCGGGTCCTGCTTCAGCACGTTGGGGGTGCGGCCGAACTCACCCGTCACGACCACCAGCGTGTTATCCAGCATGCCACGCTCCTTGAGATCGGAGAGCAGGGCGGCCAGCGCCTGATCCAGACGCGGCAAACAGAATCCCATGCCGTATGAACCGTTGCCGAAGGCGTTGCCCATGCCCATGTTGCCGCCATGCATGTCCCAGCTGCTGCTCGGCGGGCCTTGTTTGTCATGATCGGCCTGTCCGGTCCAGCCGTTGACGGTCACAAAACGGACCCCCGATTCCACCATCCGCCGGGCCAGCAGCAGGTTCTGTCCCAAGGGATGCATGCCATATTTATCGCGGACTTTGGTCGGCTCTTCCTCCATGTTAAACGCCTTGCGGCCTTCTGCCCGCGTTAACGCTTCGTAGGTTTTTGCGCGCAGGTCGGACCAGTCTTTCACGACCTGATCCTGATCAAGTCGGTTCGATTCCAGACTGCTCAGCACGGTCTTTCGCTTTTCGAAACGCGCCTCATCATAGGGGGCGTAAATCTCTGGCGGCTTGAATTCTTTCATCGCCGGATGATTATCCGCCGAGCCGACAAAGACGGGCGCGTAGGCTGATCCCAGATAACCGCCGATGCCAATGTTAGGCGCACAAAAAACAGGGGGCCCCACGCATTTGATGAGCCAGGCATTCGAAACGAAATTGCGTTTACTCGGACTGTGTTTCGCAATGAACGAACCGAGGTAGGGTTGTTCATTTATCATGCCCTGCTGCACGCGCTTGTCCGACTGGCCGCTGAGCAGATTATGCATCGCGTCGAAGTGATTGCTGATTGTCCCCGGATGCGACATCGAATTGATGAGCGTGAACTGGTCAGTCAGCTTCGCCAGCTCGGTGTGCATCTCGTTGATGCGCATGCCCGGGACCTTAGTGGCAATCGGCATATACGGTCCGCGGTATTCCAGCGGTGCCTCCGGTTTCATGTCCCAGGTATCCAAGTGACTCGGCCCGCCACACAGCAGAACGAAGATGCAGGACTTCTCGGCCCGGACCGCGTTGCCCGATGCGTCCACTTTATCGCTGCCCAGCACTGCGCCCGGCATGCCGAGGCTGAGTGTGCCCAGACCACTCGCAATGAGGGCCTGCCTGCGGTTCATCTGGAATTCGTTCATGTTTCTCTCGCTCTGTTTCGTATAAACCAAATTCGATGTGTGGATTATACCATTTTCGTCTGAGTTGCAACACAATTTTCAGCGTAATCGCAAATTGTTGTGGGGGTGAGGGAATACGTTGAATTGAGTGTATGGGGGGATTCTGTTATTGGAAACTCCTGTTGATCGCAGGCTGCGGGCTGATATGATTTCTCTCAACATGACGTTATCTGAAGTGTGTGCGTTATTATTTTCTTTTCACAACGAGTCAGGCGGTGAATGGCATCTTGAAACTTTGTGTGCCGACACGCGCCAATAGGAGGCAGTCATGAGTCAGGTAAGTAGAAGAGATGCAGTCAAAATGGTGGCGGGAATGGGCATCGTTGCGACAGGCGTCGGTGTGATCGCGACCAGAGACTCAGACAGCGAAGCGGCTACGAAACAAAAAGAGACGACCGGCAAACCAGAGCCTGCGACGCAAGTGGCTGAGAAGGAAGAAGTGAATTTGAAACAGATCGATGAGATGCTGGAGAGTGCTCTCAAGGATCCTTCAATGTTCTATTTCCTGGAGCAGGTCACATTTAAGAAGCCGCATCCCAAATATCGCCTCATTTTTACTTCCGCTTATAGCAATCCGGAATGGGATTCCCAAGAAGTGAAACTCGACAGAACGGGCTCGATGCGGATCTTTCGTGCCATCGCCGATCAGGACGAGTTCACCAAACAAGGCGGGTTGTACTGGAAAAATCATAAAACGACTGGCAAGATTCAGTTCAAGCATCCCGGAGCACTGGTCCTGGCCGTCAGCGAACTTGATGGCACGGTCAATTGCTATTCACTGATGTATGATATTCGCTGCTGAACTAAAACGTTCTATTTTAGCAGACTCTGGATGCAAGAAGGTTGGCGTGGGGATGTTGACTCAATCCTGTTCGACAAGGCATGTGTATTGACGGAGAAGAGAAAAATAAATCATCAGGTTCAACGTTTGTTGGACAGGACACCTTATGTAAATCGAAGTTCTGATCATAAATCAGAATTTTGTTTAACTGTTTAAACAATTTTGGTATACTGCTTTTTCTATAGAAGTGAACCCATCTTTTTCCCCTGTTCTTGGGGTTTTATATTTCATTTCTTGAGAGGAGGCTGTTATGACTGCTTCTGCTTCTCACCGCCCGGTATTGAGTTACCTCTACAACCACAATCCGTTCTACGTCATCAGTGCGGTATTGATGTTGTTTGCAGTGCGGTCTGCTTACGGAACCATTGAGATCGGTTCGATCAATTGCTGGATCATGATGGGAGTGCTCGCCGGGTATACTCTGTTACTGGCGGGGATTGGCGTGTTGATTGTGCGTTGGGGCAAGGTCTGGGAGGATGCCCGCTCGATTCTGTTGCTCCTGCTGTTATTGTTTCTCGGCGTCTCGGTCAGTATGGATGACCTGTTTTCCCGCATCGCTCCCGAAGAGGGAATGACACTGATGATCGCGGGCTTTCTGTTTTCGGCGGTCGTCTCCGAAGCCGTCTTGTGGGGGGCCGGCATTCGTTTCGGAGCCCGCTATCGCATTCCCTATCACCTGTTTCTGTCACTGTTTTATGTGGCACCCTGGTGGTGTTCTCCTGAAATGCATCCCCGTTCGGCTGCATCTTTGGAATGGACGCTGATTCTGTTTCCCGTCGCTGCCTCCGTCTTGTTTCTGTGCCTGCTGCCCGCCATTCGAGGGGGCGTCAATTATGTCAAAGGGAACGGCACTCCCTGGGGCTGGCCGTGGTTTCCCTGGATTGCCTTTGGCGTGATCGCCGCTTGTGTCAGTCTGCGGTCGTTTGCCCTTTGCCTCACATTCGGGCCTGCGGGGCCGATGTGGATTACATCGGGAAGCGGCCCACGCCTGATTTCCTTTGATACATTATGGGGCTTCTATTTTTTGATTCCGCTCGGCTTTGTCTTACTCCTGTTGTTGCTGGAAGGAAGTCTGGTGACGCAGAATAAAAAGTTTCAGGCAGGCGTGATCCGCTTTTCTCCCTTGTTACTGTTGCTGGCGATGCCTGTGGTGACTGGAAAGGTTCATCTTGGTTTTCTCTTCAAAGTGACTGATTCCATTGGTTCGCCCATTTGGATGACGGTCTGGCTGTTACTCGGTTTTTATCTCTACGCAGTGGTGCGGCGTGTGCCGGGCGCAGTCGGGGCAGGGATGGGCGCGTTGGCGCTCCTCTCTATCGTTGGTCCCCAGACGCTGGGTTCGCGGACGCTCATCGACCCCACCCCCTGGCCATTGCTTCTGGATGGCGTCCTGCTGCTGGGGTGGGGGATTCGTAAACGTTCCTCAGGAATCTGCACCGTCGGTATTCTGGCGGCGACACTGGGACTCTGGTTTGTGATTCCGGATACGATCCTGTTTCAATATCGCTTCACGGCCTGTTTTCACTTGTTGTGGATCGCGGCACTGGTGCTGGGACTGACGATGAAAGATGATTTCAGCCGGGTTTTGCAATGTGCGAGTGCGCTGTTGATTCCACTGGTCTCAGTGGTCGTCATCTGGAGTACACGCGCGGTGGAAATTCCGTTTCTCTGGCGGCTGACGTATGTGGTTTCGTGGGCTGTCGGTTGTCTGTTGATCGCCCGCATCTGGTCCCTGCGCTGGTTCTGGTATTCCTTTACTGGCACGACGAGCATCTTAGTTTATTCCAGTGCGGCCCACGGATTTCGACTGGCGACACAAGTTCTCAGCCGCGAGGCCGTAACCGCGTTTATCTGGTCGGTGGCCGCACCCTTGATCGCGTTTCTAATCAGCGCCCACAAAGCCCGCTGGCTGCCGGAGCATGCCTGGTTAATACCCCGGAAAGAGACACCGCCGGAGCCAGAGATACACTTACCACCACAGGAGAATTATTCTGGTGAAAAAGAGTGACTAATCCCTGAAACTTGCTAAGATCCGTGGGGCAGGTCTGGATGATTCTGGGCCTGCCCCCGTATTATTTACTTTCATAATGCAAAAAATAAACACCAGTTAGACCATAACATTCGGGTTAACATGTCCAGTCAGCAATGTGAGCAATGCGATACACTATACAGCGACCTGCAACGCGCTGGCGAGGACCGTCTGTTTGTCTGCGAAGATTGCGGTCGTGAGTCGTGTGATCGGTGTGCCGAAAACGAAACTGCGGGGCCACAGACATGGTTCCTTCGCTGTCCCCATTGTGGAGGATCTTCGCTCGAACAGCGGAATCTGTCAGAACGCTTCAGTATCTATTCCAGCCTGACTGAACTCAAAGAATCACGGTGTGCGATTGCGATGTTGTTTATTCCTAAGTCAGTATACCCGAAACGTAATGAATCACTGATTCGAGAAACAATTCCCCGACTGCAAGAATTCAATCCGTCCTTTTTCCTGCTTAACGAAAACGACACTTCCATACGCAACACTATCTCGGACTGGTTTCCGTCAATCTGCAACCAGAAAGAAGCAACTGGCAATGGCGCTGTGATTTTGCTCAACGCTGGTCAACCGGTCTCTGCATTGCACGGCGGACCCTACTTAACGAAGCTTGAAATTCTCGAACAATCGCGAACAGCCTGGTCTTGAAGAGTATTAATGTGTCTGAATGGCCGTGTGCCATGTGTCCGGTCTAAATACTTGCCAACAGTGAATGCGCTGCTCGAACGCGCACATCAACGGCGGGATCGTTCAACAGTTCCACCAGCAGATCACAGGCGGAATCGAGTTTGGCAACATGCGCGTAAAATGCTGCGTAGGCACGAACGGTCGCATTTTCGCTTGAAAAATTTCTCATTAACTCCTGTTGAGCCTCTGCTTCTCCCAAAGCCGCCAGTGTGTGCACAAAATAAGCACGTTCTACCGGAGCGGTTGCCTGTTCCAGGCCTCTTTTTAAGGCTGGAATATCAGAGCGCTCTCCCACGTACGAAAGCACCCAGGCTGCAATTTGGCGCGACAGCGGATCAGCGCCTTGCAAATGTTCTCTTAACAGCGTGAATGCGCTCGAATCTCCCTGACGGGCAAAGGCACCCGCGGCCATAATTGCTTTAACCGGATTTTGGGTTTGCAGCATCGCGGTGCGCAACAATTTCCCATCACCCCTTTCATTCACACTGAACAGTGATTCGCAGGCATGGACATGACTGCTTGAATCCTCCCCGGCAAGAATGTCAAACATCACATGGACATGCGAACGATCACCTGCGCGGGCCACTTCCCTGGCTAATCCGCAACGGTGTTGATTATTCGTTTCAGTCTCAAGCAGGGGAATCAGCGTTTGTTTGACTTCAGTTAAATATCCCGCGCTGGTTAACGCTTCAGCGGCATGGATGGCAGGCCAGAATTTGCTGTTTTCACTTTCGCTGGCCTGATGCAGCGTTTGAATTAAAAAACGAACACTCTCAGCGCGTGTCGATTCTGTCAGTTCATCAACCGTATCGTCCTGAGCCGAATTCAACAGTGATTTATTCATTTTTGTTACCTGTGAATGGGAGAAAATGTATTCGAAAGTGAAATTTGTTTGTATTGAAAAATGATGAAACAGCCGGCAGTATAACGCGACTTCAAAAAACCGGTAAGATGAATGTATCACGGTGTTTGATACTTCGAGTTGCGCTGCGTTTAACCGGGGGAATGGGTGGCTTCTGGAAAGTGATTCAAAAACTTCAATCCCTGAACGGACTTCTGTTTCAACCTCCTTGTCGAGCAGGGGCAGTGACGTCATCAAAAGACTGCTTGCACATTTGCAGCATCTGATTGACGGCCATGAAATCGCTGCCGTAAGAGATCAGCTGGGCCCCTTCGCTGACGAATTTTGCCATGCTCTCAACATTGCCTGCAGGTAATCCCCAGGCTTTACCATATTTGTTGCAAGCGTTCGCGACTGTTGAACGAGCCTCATCAAATGTGAGCGAACTTCCCGCACTTTTCATGCGTAAACCCAAGTCACCCGGGCCGATGAATAACCCGTCGACCCCCTCCGTCGAAGCGATTGCTTCCACATTTTCAATTGCTTCGAGTGTTTCAATCTGAACGATGAGGAAGGTTTCGCGATTCGCTGCTTCAGGATAAGACTCTCCCCCCTGAATTGTGAAACCCGTGTCATAACCCGCGCCGTCCAGACCGCGATCGCCGAGCGGAGGGAATTTTACCGCTTGTACCAGCATCTGCGCTTTTTCCGGAGTTGAAACATGCGGAATCATCAACCCGGTCACTCCATCTTCCAGATAGCGACTGAGTCTCGTTTTTTCCAGCGTGGGAGTCCGTAACATGCAGTCGATATCAGCCTGATGAAACAGCGGCATTAAGGATTGAATGTCGCGTGTTGAGAAATCACGGTGTTCACAATCAATCCAGACAGCATCAAATTCATTGTGGGCAGCAAGCTGGATAAACGAAGGGATAAAATGCCCCAGGGCACAAATCCGAACGACTTCACCGGCTTTGATCTTTTGTAATAACTTTGAGCTTCTCATGCTGACGTTTCTTTCTTTTGATTCGGGATCATTAAGCTGATAAGACTTCCCGTCGCAATATTAACAGCCAGAGCAACCGGGGCGATCCATTGAAAACTGATCGGGTCAAGACCCGTTTGCTCGTCATATCCAAAGATTGGTCCTGAGAATGCAATCAGAACCGCAGTGGCTGTTCCGCAGATGGCACCGATCCATACTCCCAGCGGTTTCGAAAAAGGAACGAACAGGGCAAAAAAGAAGAGACAGAACAGAGGCGTCGTCAGTAGATTGGATGTTTTGCTCGTAATGGCAGTCATATTTCCCGGAATGGCTCCCATGACGAAACTCATCACAACAACAACTGAACCAATACCGAAAGCCAGGCAACGGGCGAACAACAAGTGCGATTTTTCGGATTGGGGAGATTTCCTCAGACGGTCTATAAAATCGGTCAAAATGACAGCCGTAATCGAGTTCACGCCCGAATCAATGCTGGACATCGCAGCGGCAAACATGGCGGCGACCACCAGGCCTGAGATTCCGATTGGCAGCTGATGTGAAATCATATAGGGAAAAATATCATCGGCATTTGTCTTGAGATCCATATGAGCCGGTAGCGCAGAGGGGAATTCCTGAAAATAACCGAGCATGGAAAAGCCGACCATTGCCAAAGTGAATCCAATCACCAGCGAGAGACTCAACTGTATCGCGAGTGAACGGCGGGCCGCCCAAACGTCTCTGGTTGACATGAAACGCTGGACTGAAACCTGATCGCCTCCGGAAGTGGCGACGAACCAGATGACCATGGACACGATGGTTCCCACAAAAGTAACCCGCGTACCAGGATCCGGACTGAATAGAGGCTGCGTATCCCAATTGGGATCCCACTGCGTCGGGAACCAGCCAAAGCCTCCCATCTTCCAGGAGACCATTCCAATTACCAGTATCGCACCGCTAAACAGCAGAATTGTTTGAATCAGGTCGGTAATCACGACCGCCCGAAGTCCGCCCAGAGAAGTATAAGTGATCGAGACAATGCTGGTTACAAGAACGATGGCTGGAATGTACGACTTAGGCAGGCTGAGGATGGTCGTTAACGCGTACGCGGTCAGGTAAATCAGCAGAGACATCCAGACGAGGCGGAGAATCACAAACATGCTCGCACCCAAAAGCCGGATACTCAAACCCAGTCTGGCTTCCAGCAATTCATAGGCACTGGTGACCCGTTGCTGCATATAAACCGGTAACAGACAATAGCCGACAATGTAAAATACAATCGGGAGCCCCAGAGATTCTGCTAACAGAAGCGGTCCTTTTCCGAGAATTTCTCCCGGAATCGCCAGATAACTTACCGTACTCAGCAACGTCGCAAACAGGGAGACGCCAATTAATATTGGGTTCATCCGGCCGTTACCAATGAAATATTCTGACGTGTTTTTCTGCCTGCGGGAAAAATACCATCCCAGCAGAATCGTTGAGACCGCATAAACAAACACGATCACCCAGTCAAATACAGCCAACCCGGAAGAAATTTCAGCAAGAGACGAATTCTCGTCAACTGTGACAGTCTGAGTGGTGACAGCCTGAGTGGTGACAGCCTGAGCAGCATTGAGATCCGGTTCCCCGTCAGTGGCTTGAAGCGACGATGCATTCAACGAAAGCAGCATGAAAAAACAAAACACAATTCCCAGAATCAAACCTGGTTTTTCTCTGAATCCGATTGCACGGTGTGCGAAAAAAACGAAACGTGTTCTTATCCAGCGATTCAGCCAGGTCCTGCTTTCATCCGGTAATTGCTTATTGTTCATTCAATTTACTTTTTATCTTCATTACCAGGAACTCGTAATAAGAAACATTTTTGCACCCGGCAGAAGTAAAACGGTATTCTCAGGACGGAGTTGTTGCACTGGCGATTCGCCACACGCCGCGCTGGTTGATACTCGTGCCATCACAGGCCTCGTACAGCATTCGAAAGCGGGGTGAAATTTCCTTGTGGTCAGGCGTTCGAATCAAACACATTTCGGAACACTTGGCAGCGTCCCATGTTCCGTTGCCGGGTAGCAGAACCGGCAACGGATCTTTGGTCCAGGTGAAACCATCGTCAGAAATAGCTCGCAAAATGCAGGCTTGAGTGGGCGAGCCGTACCCGGCGTAGTACATGACATAACCGACGTCAGCGACAAGCATGATCTCAGGGGCGAAGGCAGCGTGCGAATCATAAATGCTGTCCTGGGCGATTCGCAGGCCAGGTTCCTGCACGAAAGTAACACCCCCATCCTCTGAGATTGCGGAGACAATTCCTTTTCCCACTGCCAGGCAGTACAGCCGACACCGACCATCATCGAGAAATACAATGCGGGGGGCTGAAAATCGATCAACGTCCGAGCTGAGTCGCGCTCCTGGCTCAGGCGTCCATTGTAATCCGCCATCTAAAGAGAGGGCACTGCGAATGGTACTCGCCACCGATTGCGGACCCGGACAACATTCGTAATACATTCTCAATTGATTGCCAGCGTCCGTCGGCACAACTTCGGATGAAACAACACGAAAAAGCCCCGCACCTCCCGCTTGAGGAGTAAGCCGCACACCAGCTTCGGGAGTCCATGCTGAACCATCGTCGGAAATCGCGCTTAGAATGCGTGTGGTGGAATGATCATAATCGTTTGCTCCAGCCGGGAACTCCGGCTGAGGCAGGATTTGAGTGTAATACATTCGGTATTGACCGCTCGGCAGCCTGATGACGCGCGGACTGACAGCGCCGCACACGCCGGTTCGCAATAGATCAGCAGACCAGCGGGCTTCGGGGAGCGGGTCGACGTCATTGTCCGGCGGCGCATCAATGGCAACTCTGGCGTCTTTTAACCACCGACTGCCTGGATCCATCGCCACAGTCTGAACGAAGGGAGAAGCCGTCAACGACTGAGTTAAATCGATCACACATCCAGTCCTTGTTCCTGATGTTGTTCGCGTGCTGCGGCCAGATATCTCTCGTAGGCTTGTTCATCACGCTGACAGGAGACTCCCTTATAAACCATGGCAAACGAGCGACGATGGCGTGTGAATGAACTGTTCGCATCAGCACGATGAATCGTCATTCCGTGATGAGCGACCACATCGCCGGGTTGCAGTGGCACTGCAATTTCACACGCGTAATCTTCCGGCGAATAATCGGTAATCCCCTGCGAAAATCCGAGTGTCTTCGATCTGGAATGGGGCCGATATCCGCATTCGTGCGAACCCTTACGGTACCGCAGGCAGCCGTTTTCCGCGTCAACCTCATCCAGGGCCATCCACATGGTGATCACATTGGATGGTACAAGACAAAAGTAGTAATTGTCCTGGTGAGGTGGTGTAATATGTTTCGTGCCAGGTGGTTTGTTAAACCATTCCGGCGAATCGGCATTCACAGGCTCTCCCACAAGTGCCTCTGCCAGCGCCTTCCATTTGGGATGTTGCGTGTAATCACGAAAGTACGGATCCACAGTCATATGTTGTAATTGTTTGAGTGTTTCAGGCCGACTGCGATCCTCATAAAAGGCATCTGCATCAGGGAGTGCAGGCACGACCTCGCGAATGTAGCGATCCATGTTCTCGCGCAGATCCGTAAATTCCGCATCCGTCAGTAATTGACGGACCACGACGAAACCTTGCCGATCGTATTCCTGTTTTTCAAATTCAAAAGCCATGATTCTTCCAAGCGAGATAAGAGTAATATGACATAAAGCAACGAGGCACTTTTAACAACAAGATACTTTAATAGACAAATGCAATGCAAATTCAATCTCATTTTGTCCGGTATTACACACACACTTCATTATTTAGCACGAATTTTAGCCAGCCATACGGTATTGTCGCTACCGTATTTTTCACAGACCGTTGAGTCATGCGGATTGGGAGACGTGGTTTGCATCCATTCGGCAACCGTGACCCAGCTTTCGGTGTCGCTGATTTTGGCAATTCCGAAATTGCCAAGCCGGGCGCCTCGCTCGGGCACAAGCACCTGTTCGGTTTTTCGAATCACACACATTCGCTCCGGATCTACCTGTGCGATAAACAGCGGGGCACGATGTCGAAAGACATGATCATTTTTTGCCCCACGCCGCGTGTAAACTAAATAGGGGGCATCGGGCATTGTGACCCAGTGTTGCTGCGTATTGTAACTGCCGAGATCTGTTCCATCGTCGAAAGTCCAAAGCTGTGGCTTCCCGAAGTGCAATCCATCGGTGCCCGTGCAAACATAGCTATGAGCATCATTACGCAAGGTGAGATGGTAGCGCCCATTGAAATGGACCAGAGATGGTTCTGAAAAACCGCGTCCGGATGGCGTGGTGATCGCGTCGCCGTGCTCTAAATATTTTAAGGTGGTTCCATCAAAGGCACAGCGAACAACCATGCTCACATTTTGTGAGGTGAAAACATCTTTGATCGTGCCGGGCAGTGAATAATAAATCGGCAGCAGAATCTCGCCGTTGGGTAAATCAACCCGCTGAGTACTGCCGGCACCTTCCATCGTAAATTCAGCCAGGGGGGGCATGTCGAGTTCCTGCCAGCGCGACCATGTCTGATCCCTGGCGTTATACACGCTGTACGCGGTGCTGCGGGAATGCGCCGGCGCGAATCTCTCCCCCAGGTAACGTACCGTGTGCCCCGTACCGAGTAAAACACCCGTCTTTTTGTGCCACATCGGCCAGAAATCGGCTATGTTTTCATCCATTCCCTTTTCGATGCGACGCCGCCCAAGGGTTTCCGTTAGTTCAACAGGCGCGCTCCATGTTTTTCCTCCGTCTTTTGTGACGGTCTCAAACTGACTGTTATAAATATCCGATCCCGACAGCAGCAACTCCTGCATCGTCACGACAACCGTAGCAGGCTTGCCGGGAATCAATCCTGGTCTAGGATGAACAAGGCAGGTTTTACGGTCGTATCCGCTTCGAATCGCCTGCAATTCGATATCAAGCTTTGGCATCACAAGAACTGCCTGCTGCTTTTTATCGGCTGACTTTTCCGCGTCCTCAGCATGCGCAGGCTGTTTCGCCAGAACGAGAACACAGATCACAAACAAAATCTTGAAGCCAACGTATTTACGCATGAACCAGTTACCTTTTCGATTTGAATGCACATCTTTTGAGTGATAATCAAGGTCAAGTCAATCAGTGTTACTTGGTCAATTTTAAATCGTATGCTCCTGGTGCAGTCCCAGCTTTAACTTCAATACTCAGGTCCGTCGTATTTGGATTGCTGTATTTCTTATTAAAAGGCACTGCTGTTTTTGGGACACCGTTGGTCCCTGGAGGGGGAGAATACGGAAACACAACCACCTTGTACCAGCCAGGGGAGGCGCCTTGTTTCGCCGCTGCAATTAAATCGTATTTCCCATTTTCGTCAGCGGTGCCGCCTGGCTGATATGGTGACGAGTTGCCCTTCGTTTCGTCAGGGCGGAATGAAATACCAGCCAGGGGAAGTGGGTTTCCATCAACGGTAATTATCCCTGAAACCGGTATCAACTCCGGTCCTGCTTCTTCAGAACTGCAACCAGCAGGCAAACAGACAAGCAACCAGGTGGCTGAAGCCAGCAATATATTCTGTTCTCTAAAATGACCCCAGATCGCCATGAATTCCCTCAGCTCTTATAAACAGAAAAGAGTAAAAAAAATCAGCCGAGGGCTGTCGCCTGGCCCTCAACTGATAAATACAAAAAAGAATTAGAACTCACCGAGCACTTCACCACCGTTGACGCTTGATAAATTGCGATATGTCGCAAGGTCAATGTTTTCAGAAAGAAACCGCACAGCCCCGTCTCCGAGCAGGAAATGAGCACCTCCTGTATGAGCGCTTGCAAAACTGAACCGCACGTCCCAAGGCACACTTGTAGGGGATTTTGCATTATAAGTATTGATGGGAATGGCGCAGGAAGAGTTACAAGAAGCGGCATTCATCCAACTCCAGCCGGGCCCGCCACTATTGGCTGCGAATGCTTCGTTTACCATCGATTCACCAACAATCGTCGTATTACTTGTACCATCAGTAATATACGACATCTTCTGATACCTGCGGTAACTTAGAGTGACAAACACACCATTGTTAGTAATGAACGAATCACCGGCTGGTGTCGTAACGACATCATTGGTGTAGGCCCCCCAATGCCAATCGCTGCCCATGATGCCTTTGTAATCCGTTCTTGCAACCGGGAGGCCACCGGTGGTGTAGCTGGTTGACTCAGGAATCACAGCAGGCGCAGCGTCACTGGGGCAGAGAAAAACAGTCACGATGGAGTCATAATGACCGCTTCCAAGAATAGTGTTTACACCAGGATTGCACTCATTATAAAGTGGCGCCTGATCTATATAGGGTAAAATTGCTACCATCCATCCCCATGATCGGGAGGTTTGCGTGTAGCCTCCCACACCAGCTGTGTCACCATACCCACCATAGAGATTAATCGGAAATGCTTTGAAAACGTCATGGTAATTGTGCAGAGCCAACCCGATTTGCTTCAAGTTATTCTTGCATGTACTACGCCGCGCTGCTTCACGAGCCTGCTGAACGGCGGGCAGTAATAATGCGATAAGAATTGCGATAATGGCAATCACAACCAGCAGTTCAATTAATGTGAACGCGGAACGTTTGCGTAACTGATCTGATCTGAACATCATACAGCACCTCCAAAAGAAAAGAGTAGAAAGGATAAAAGAACTGACTTTGTGTTTTCGAAACACAAAAGATAACCAGACTTTAGAATTACCAATCTCCACAAGTTCGATCAAAGGTACTAAGACCCCTCTGCGTCCTACTCTGATTGATTTTGCTTTGGAGATTGATCCTGAATCACGGAGTAAACGTTAATATTATTCCAGTAGTTAGCCTTGAAACGGCCATCGCTATAATCATCGAGTAACAGCTGCATCACAGACATCAGCTGAGTGGCCATTGTTTCACGCGCAGCCTTCGGTTGATGCCTGCGAATGGCACGCAGGACCTGGCCATGCTCCCGGCAAACACGCGCTACCATTAAATTCACGGGTTCAGCACAAACATCAAAGAACATGTCCATGATATGGAGATTGCTCACCAGTTTTTCTGCGCGGCTGTTACGCGCAGCGCGCACAATCGCCATATGAAAAGCAAGGTCAACCTGCTCCCACTCCTTACCTAATGGGCCCCTCAAGTCGGAAATACCTTCTGCACGAATCTGCCTGGCAAGCTGCAACATCCTGCGGTGCACTGCTTCGATTTCCTGCAGCGCTTGCGGGGTTGCATGCATGGCAGCCTTTTCAGCAGCGTACCCCTCCAGTGCGGAACGCAATTCACACCATTCACGAATATCGTCCCGGGTAGGGACTTTGACAAAGGTTCCCATCCTTGGGACCTGGCAGAGAATCCCTTCACTTTCCAACTGGCAAATGGCCTCGCGCACAGGAACGCGGCTGATGCCTAATTCTTTGGCCAGCTTCAGCTCTTCAAGTCGATTACCGGCAATTAATTCTCTGTGTTGGATCTTGTTCCGAATGTGCGAATAAGCCTTTTCGCGAAGTGAAGTGATCATTTTTATCCCTTAGGGCAAAGCTTTGTATAACCGTGTATACACGGCGTATACTCAGAATATACTCAGCCGCTGGTGGGCATTAAACCTCAGTTTCCTCATTTCAATTGGTTTTTCTGAAAATATATTCCGTATCTAAGAAGTTGATACGTGGAAGTTGATACGTGGAAGATGATACGTGGAAGATGATACGTGGAAGATGATACGTGCTCTGCGCGGGATACGTGAGGCAGGGATGTCAGGCAGACTGACGAGAGCGCATCACATATAACCATCGCGTCTCTCGTTTTATGAAACTCGGTTCCAATGACGCGGGTCATGATTTGATTGACCCGGTAGTACTGTTGGCTGATACTGAGGGGAAACCATTTTTAATCTCCCCCCCGAAAGAATCACTTTCATCGGAGCCAGCATGCTGACTGAAGCAGAGTGTCCCCAGTGTGTTGAAAATGAGACGAATTTCTTTTTGCCCTCATGTCGTAAGCAGATTTTTCCTACAGTAGAATTATGCACTCAGGCACTCAGGCACTCATTCGCAGAGTTTATTGAATCGTGAAATCAGTCGCTTACCCCTGCTTTGATCGGACACTCCAGGAGCCGTTCTGGCAAGACTGTTTTAGTTTGCGATGAATCTGCGAAGACATCTGGCTTCCACGCACACGTACGAAGTCCGCGTATTAGGTCCATTTTTCGAAATATCGGAACAGCTATGGCGAATAGGATACTGTGTAACCCACCTCTGACTTTGCACTGTCTGCTTGCAAGCTAGTGCCGCAAGACTGTACTATGTTCATCTGGCCAGGGGCAGCAAACAATGTACTGACTACAGGGTGAGCCGTGAATAACAACGAAAAAAACGACCCTTCTCAGGCAGACGAATCGAAAAAGCCCGAGAATATCGGTGGCGAACTTCCCGCACGATCATTGCCGTCAACCACTGCTGCCGGCTCCTCAACCGTCGGCAATCAATCGACTGGTAGCCCACAGTTCAAGGATCGAAGAACAGGGCTCATCGTTTTCGGGATTCTGCAAATCGGCATGGGCTTCTGCTGCGCCATGCTGATTCCTTTGATGTTGCTGCCGCAATTTATCGGCCCTGCCGCCGGTTCCCCGATGAGCGCGCGGATGCTCATACCAATGCTTGGAATGTACGGCCTGTTGGCTGTGCTGTTTGTCTGGTTGGGAGCGGGCTCAATTCTTGCCCGTCGCTGGGCGCGAGCGTTGACGTTGGTACTGGCGTGGATGTGGCTCGTATTCGGCATCATGGCATTGGTCATGCTGGGCATTATGAGGCCGATCCCATTTGGCATGGCAGCCCAGGATCAGCAGATTCCACCACAGATGGTCATGATTATCCAGGTGGTGATGCTGGCAACGATGGGTTTCATGTACCTGTTCTTGCCCGGAATCTTTATCTTGTTCTATCGAAGTAAGCATGTGAAAGCGACGTGCGACATTCAAGACCCCCATGTTCGCTGGACCGAGCGGTGTCCGCTGCCGGTGCTGGCGATGAGCCTGATGCTGGGATTCGGAGCGTTTTCGATGATCTTTTCGGCGAGCTATGGTTTCGTTATGCCGTTCTTTGGGATTCTTTTGAAAGGCGTGTCGGGGGGGCTGTTGGTTCTAACGATGTCTCTACTTTTCGCTTATCTGGCTTGGGCAACATATCAATTAAAGCTTGCGGCCTGGTGGACAACACTTGTTTTCTACGTGATTTTCGGTGTGTCAAGCATGATTACTTTTTCACGCATCGGCATGCTGGAGTTCTATCGCGAAATGAAATATCCCGAGGAACAGTTGCGAATCATGGAGCAATCCGGAATCATCGATCGCATGAATATGCCCTTGATGTTCGGCATGGGCTTTGTCGTGTTTGTGGGATACATGCTTTGGGTGCGCAGGTATTTTGTCGCCGGCTCCGTTCCGCATGTCGATTCGTAAGCAGCCTCTTACAAAACGTTCGTCCAGAATTAAGCCGTCCCGCGAAGCGGCTTCGGCTTGGATGAATTGTCAGGCCTCATCCCCGGGCAGCAACTCTGGATTCCACACCACCTCCCAGAGATGCTTGTCTAAGTCTTGGAAATAGCCCGCATAGCCTCCCCAAAAAGTTTCCTGTGCCGGCTTGATGATCGTAGCCCCCGCCACTTCCGCTTGCTTCATCACGGCATCGACTTCGGCTCGGGAAGATACGTTGTGGCCGAGTGTCAAATCAGTAGAGCTTGGCCGATCCAGAGGAAGGCCAGTGTCATGGGAAATGCTCATGCGGGGCCATATCGCCAGCTTCAGCCCAGGCTGTAGATCGAAGAATGCAACAGCACCATGCTCAAACTCTTTGCCGATAATGCCGTCTGTGCTCAGACCAAGGCCATCACGGTAGAACGAAAGCGCGCGCTCCAGATCGTCAACGCCCAGAGTGATGACTGTGACTCGAGCTTTCATATGAGATGTCTCCTTGAAGCCTGACTATTGCCTGACTATTGATAGACTATTGATAGACCGAATTTGATTTTGTTTATCTCTATCAGGGTTTTTGAACAGTGTCAATTGATGCTATATGAACTTGCATTCATTGTCAGGGTTGTGACAGGGAAGACCGGCGTGACAGCGGATGTTGATCCACTCCTCTCAATCAGGATCACGCAGCATGACCACTGCCGTTCACCTAACGCCTAAACTCCTTGACCAGATGCGAAATAAGCTGCAAGTGATGCACTGTGCCTGGAAGACGGAGCAGGGTTACGTGATGTGGAGCGAGAGATTCTTGCGTTTTCATCATGAACGCAACCGGGGCCGGTGGATGCATCCTCGTCAGATGGGAAAGACGGATATCGAGCAATATCTAATATCTTTGGCGGTCGATAAAGATGTGGCAATTTCAACCCAAAATCAGGCCCTTTCGGCAATGCTGTTCGTCGACGGTATGGAATTGTGAAGTTACCAGTATTCAACGCGATTGCAGGAAAGAGGGAAGCCGCATGGATGAAATCAACCGGTTGAAATGCTAGACTCTGATCTGCCGCAAGTCGTAATTCCGTAGAGGCTTGCAGTTCGGCTGAGTTTTTTGACCACGCGACGTCGGTCGCGTATTTTGGCACTTCACCCGGTTCAGACGAGGCGAGTAAATTTGAAAGTGATCGTGATTGGCGGCGGCGCTGCAGGATTCTTCGGGGCGATAGCGGCTGCCGAAAGCGGTCACGAGGTGACGATCCTCGAAGCTGCCTCGTCCGTATTGGCGAAGGTCCGCGTCTCAGGCGGAGGCCGCTGCAATCTGACGCACAGTTGCTTTGAACCCCGCGAGTTGGTCAACAGCTACCCACGTGGCGGGAAAGCGCTGCGTGGTCCGTTCACCAGGTTTCAGCCGACCGACACCATCAGCTGGTTTGAGTCGCGAGGAGTTCAGACCAAAACAGAGACGGACGGCCGCATGTTTCCCACGACCGATGATTCCGCGACCATTGTCAATTGTCTGCAAACCGCGGCGGAGAACGCGGGAGTGTTGATTCGCCTTCGCGCCAACGTGTCGTCGATTCAAAAAACAGACTCGCTCTTCTTCGTCACTCTGCAATCGGGCGAAACAATGCAGGCGGACCGAATTCTCCTGGCGACCGGCGGCAGCCGCGCCGGTTTCGAATTGACGAGTGCCCTCGGACATCAAATCGTTCCGCCGGTCCCTTCGTTGTTCACGTTCAAAGTTCAGGATCCACGCATCGAAAACTTGCCAGGGGTGGCGGTGGAACACGTGGATTGTCAGTTAGTCACTGACGCGAAGACGTTCAGCCAATCGGGACCGATCCTTGTGACGCATTGGGGGCTGAGTGGTCCTGCGGTTTTAAAACTGTCCGCGTGGGCTGCCCGGGAACTGCACGATTCGAATTACAACGCCACCCTGCGCATCAACTGGCTGTCGGGATCCAGTGCCGACCAGATTCGCGCGCAACTGAATTCATTCAAAGCAGCTCATCCCAAAAAGACAGTCGATGTTGCGAGCCCCTGGTCGTTACCAAAACGGTTATGGAAATCGCTTGTCGATCACGCTGTCGGTCCGCAACCAGTTCGCTGGGCTGAACTTTCCAAAAAGGCAACGCAGGCGCTCCTGACAGAATTATCTGCCGGCGAATTCCAGGTGGCAGGGAAAGGCGTCTTCAAAGAAGAGTTCGTGACCTGTGGTGGCGTAGACTTGAAAGAAGTCGACTTCCGCACGATGGAAAGCCGCATCTGCCCGGGCCTCTATTTCGCGGGCGAAATACTGGATATCGACGGGATTACGGGCGGCTTTAATTTTCAGAACGCGTGGACAACAGCCTGGATCGCCGGCAACGCGATGTAGCGCGCTGTTCTGATTTCACGTCGGAGCGACAGGAACCATGTCGTAATACGTTGCTTTGCTGCACCACAACAACGGCGAGTGAAATCCGTCATGACACTTTCAGTCCCGGATTACTCAAACGCTTCGTTTTCAGGCATGGGCAATCCGGGTAAAGATTTAAGGAAATCTTGCCCGATCGCTGAAAACGGGTCGCGCGACGGCAGAAATTGATGGCTTGTAAGACACAATCGCAGGCAACTCACTCTGGGGTTTTGATTGGTCGAAGCTGAATTTTCGAAATCCGGTACGATACATTCTGCGTTTCAGAAAGGAACAATTCACGTCCTCTGGTCGCTGCCGACTTAGGGGGATGCAGGAGTCGTTTCGAATCACCGCTCCAATCGATGATCCGACTATCGTCGACTTCGACGACAACGCTCTGCGGAGTGACGCGGCACAGGATGGCATGCTCCTTCTGATCGGGAAAGACGCATCCTTTATAAGTGCTTTCATTATGGTCGCCACTGCGTCCATCGAGATAATGCAGTCCGCACGCCCGTCCCCGCCAACCATCGAGTGCCAGCATGGTGCCGATATTGTCCTCGCCTACCACTATTTCGACGCCAAGAGTATCACGGCCCTTGAGGCGTGTGACTACCATTAATAATTCATAGGACGAGGGGGCCTCGACAGGCAACTTGAGACGACCGCCACTCGATGTCGGTGTGAGCAGCACGCCCTCTTCCCACTTCCACTCCCCGAGTAATGTATCGCGTTCTAAATCGATTAAGTTAAGCAAGTCGACTGGCTTCCCGAAAACCAGTTTCGTTGGGGCCGCATTCGGCTGAATCAATAATTCCGGGACATGATTCGGATGATCCGCGACGAACCATTTGTGCTCCAGGAAACGTCTCTGGACTACGCCATCAGTCCGATTCATATCGTCATCGTGCCCATACCCGAACCCGTGCAGCAACTCATGCGACATCGCCCACGGATGACTAAACCAGTTATAATCTCCAGTCATGCCGCTCAGAGGCATCGTAGTTCCGCCATGACCACCAACGGCGCCTCCGTTTAACCACCAGGTCAACTTGACGCCATATGAGGGGCTGAGCGGTATTTCTCGTTCTAAGGCAATTTCACTCAGGCTTCGCTCCGCCTTAGCCAGATAGGCAGCCGTTCGCCAGTTCATATACGCAGGCGATGTTGTCGAAATACGTTTTGATTTCCGAGGTACAAAACGTTCCGGAGACAGAACCAGTTCTTCGGGCTGATCCAGTTGATAACGAGCCTTAAGAAGCACCGTCTCTGTTACATTTCCCAATCTCAGGATGGCCTCCGGTGTCAGGGGGGGCTTTGGCGGCGCGGCGCCGTCGCGCATTTGCACTTCCCATTTCCAATCGATCGTTGATTTCTGGTTATCGAGAATATGGCCATTGGGATCGACGACGCAAATATCAGCCCATAATTGCCGTGCATCGGGTCTTCCTAAATTTTCGTTAGTCAAGATCGCTGCACTCGCGCGGCCGACAAGCGGGCCCCCCAGTTCAAACAGATGATCGGGCTGGCCCTCAGGCAGCACATAACCCCGAGGATGAAAAACCACTTTGCGACCGTTCTTAAGTTGGAACCAGTACCCAAGCTCAAGGAATCGGCGATTCGTCAAAAATAATGTTTTGCCTGTGATACGGAACTCGCACTGAGAGTCGGGGAAATCCAGCTTCACTCCTGCTGCGATGGGCGGCAATGATTCTGATTGCCAGCGAAAAGAGCACCGGACCATATTCTCTTCAGTTTCCTTGATCCGACGTATTTCATTCGTTTTCAGCTCTTTCCATAAGGCGATTTGAGCATACTCATTGCTTCCGAAGGCCCGTATGCGGTAGGTCTCGCCTTGTGAAAGAACTAATGAGACATTTTCTGCCCGCGAGTTTCGTTTCCATGTCACTGCGCCGGTCGGCAAAATTGATCGAATTCCTAGCTGCGTCAGCTCCAGTCCGCGGTGACCGCTCACGGCCAACTTCGGTGTGGGAACTTGAATCGATTTCAGTCTGACGGTCGTTGGCGATCCTACCTCCACACGGCTGCTCTTTAACGCCACAAGAACATTGGGGAGAGGTTGATGCTGCACTTCAAACTGGTATGAGCCGGCAGGTAACGCAACAATAGTGCGACCGAGATGATCAAACACATGCTGCCCTGTGACGATCGTTGGACGTTCCTCACCTTTTTCATAACGAACGACCGTCGGTTGGGCGCCGACAACATGTTCGGGTTGATCGCATTGAATCTCAACAGGCCAAAGCTGAGAGATCGGGATGCGAACTCGTGCAACGTAGCTGTCGTCCCCTGGGGCGTGTCGGTCGTCAAAACGAATTGTCAAGCGATCGTCAGACTTAAGGAGTTGTACAGCCCCTCTCCCTTTTTTCTCAACCAACTCGGCGGCCGACAAATTTATCCCAGCTGGGATAAAAATACCTTTCGATTCGGGGCTGAATTCTGATTCCGCGTAGGGATCCCACTTTGAACCATTAAATGACACCTCTCGTGGCCAACGTGATTCATAGTGCGCCCATTTGACTTTGTCTGAAGAGATATGAATGGCATCGGCGCCGTCGATCTTTGTCTGGATGTTTAATTCGAGCGGCTTCAACGGTTGACCAGACTCGGATTTGAGGCCGTCGATTACGCGTCGAGATTGCTCGCAAATTTGATCTGCAAACGTGATTAGCACTTCGTATGTTGCGGATCCGTTGTGACCATCGTCATTGAAATGGACGATCAAGCCGTTTGCACCGTAACCCAGGTTGACCTGACCACGACCTTGGATCTTGCGAATGGTGGCGCCCGCAAGTTTGATATGACTTCGCAGGAATGGCGAGTCAGGACCAACCTGTAATGTAGGTTGTTGTCGAGGCGACCAAGCCTGCCCATTAATCTGCACATTGGTTGGCCAGCCCCATGAGCCATGTTTCCAGCTGGCAGCATTGTGCGAAATATGTAATTCATCCGTCCCGTCAATATTCGCCAGAATTCGCAAGCTCGTTCCGTCCTGGCTAATTAGCTCGCCTGACGCCATGGAGGCCATTTCACTCCACGCAGACAGAAGTAATATCAAGATCAGAGGTAAACGACGGATCGGCGAGGTATCTCTGTAAAGAAATTTGCAAAGTGATCGAATGGCCTGCAGCGGCGAGTCCCATAACCAGTCAAGAATATGTAGTTTCGTTTCTCGTGGAATCGAACTCATTTGACGACCTTTAGCCGGGATTTCCCATTTGAGTTGAACCTGGAACCATTACGGGCTTGAACCATAATCCAGTTTAACATCGTCCCCCCTCGCGTCTAGCACGTAGTGAATTTTCTTCATTTATTCGTCCGTCTGGTGCTGGTCATCCCACTCGATCTTATCCCCTCAGGCCAAATTAGTTTTTCTCTGGCAAGGCGATTTCTGCTTCGCGTTGCTGTTGCTTACCACGAATTCACTCGCCTTTTTCATCGAACAGCGAATCCGTTTTTTATTACCCGACTGAGTATAGTACCAGCAGTCCGTCTGCTTCCAATGCCAGGCGGAACCATGTGACTGACGTCGTTTTGTGCGTTTTTGTTTCATTTGAATCGGCTTCATCAAAAATGATTCGGGTAGTGATTTACTTGACCCGGTGGTTCCGTTGGCTGATACTGAGGGGAAACAATTAATAATCCCCCCCCCGGAAGAATCATTTTCATTGGAGCCAGTATGCTGACTGAAGCAGAGCGTCCCCCGTTTGATGAAACATCACCCGTCAGAGTTTCACGACATAAATTATTGATGCTCATCGTCGCTGCAGCGACATTTTCGATGGCCTCTGGTACGCACCAGACAGCATTTTCAGCAGAAAACAAGAGCGTACCGAATATCGTATTCATTCTGGCCGATGACATGGGCTTCGGCGATGTTACCGCTCTCAACGAAAACAGCCGTATTCCCACTCCGAATCTGGACAAGCTGGCCAAAGAAAGTCTGGTCTTCACCGACGCGCATGCTGCGGGATCGTACTGTGTGCCCTCGCGCTACGGCCTGTTAACCGGCCGTTATATGTGGCGGACCCGGCTGGGATCGGGGGGCAACCTGGCCAACTTCGCCGGCACCCTGATCGAACCGGGCCGCAAGACGATCGCCGATCTACTGCAGGCAGCCGGTTATCAGACCGCGCTGGTCGGTAAATGGCATCAGGGTATCGACTGGAAGCTCCACGATGAAAGCGAGCGGCAACAGATTCGCGTTGATCCCAACTATCAGGATTTCAAAAACATCGATTTTGCGTTCCCCGCGTTAAAAGGACCCAAAGACTTTGGTTTCGCCTACTCGTTTGGCACCGCCGGTTCTGCGGAGATGAACCCGGCTGCTTTCATCGAGAACAATCGCGTGACCGTGATTCCCACACTCACTTCAGAACAGGTAAAGCAAAAACAGGGCGAATGGTTTGGCCGGGACGACAACATTATCGCCGCCGGTTACACGATGGACCTCCTCGTGCCGACACTTTCGGACAAAGCCTGCGAATTCGTCGAGACCGCCGTCCGCTCTCAACCGAATCAACCATTCTTCCTGTATTACGCGATGACCACGCCGCACAATCCGATCGTCCCCAACAAAGAATTCGTCGGCTCCAGCCGCGCCGGGACGTACGGCGATTTCGTCGTCGAACTCGATCACCACGTTGGCAGGCTGTTGCGCAAGCTCGACGAACTTGGCATTGCAGAGAACACACTGGTGTTCTTCACCAGCGACAACGGTCCCGTCGATCGCACAAAGGGATATCAACAACGCTGGGTCAGGGGAGACACACAAATTTACGGCCATGACAGCACCGGCCCCTGTAACGGCTGGAAAGGGGGCCTCGAAGAAGGGGGGCACCGCGTGCCCTTTCTCGTCCGCTGGCCTGCGACCATCAAACCGGGCGAACAGTGTTCGACAACGATTGTGTTCAACGACGTGCTCCCCACGCTTGCAGAGATGTTGAATGTAAAACTCGACAACCACACTGCAGAAGACGGCCAGAGTTTCTTCAAAGCGATCACCGGCGAATCACGGCCTGTCTCCTTCCACAAAGCAATCGTCCACAATCATCACAACGGCACCTTTGCGCTCCGCCAGGGACCATTCAAGCTGACCGTTCGCGGCCCGAAAACCACCACCGAAGTTCTGGACGACAGCGTCCCCGTCACCTTCACATTGTATAACCTGGATCAGGACATCGAAGAAACCACCGATATCTCTGGAAAACATCCGCAGCAGATTAAAGAAATGCATGCGTTGCTCAAACAATATGTGCGCGAGGGCAGAAGCAACGGGCGTTGATGATTCCGCGTGTGAGAAGACTGCGTCTTTTTCCGTCGGTGAATTTATTTCTTGCTGCTGTCGGGAATGCATGCTAAATTGCGGTCACAAACTTATTTTCCGATCCATTCAAACAGTCGAGACCTATGATGCCAGTCGATCCCTTTCATCTTGCGTTTCAGGTGCGTGACATTGCCGAAGCCAGAACGTTTTACGGCGACTTGCTCGGCTGCAGTGAAGGACGCAGCTCAGAGACCTGGGTCGACTTCAATTTCTTCGGGCATCAGGTGGTGTGCCACTTGAATCCGGCGATTGGTCCGGAAGGATCTGTGTCCGCACACGCCAACCCCGTCGATGGTCACGGCGTTCCCGTGCCGCATTTCGGCGTTGTTCTGACGATGGATCGCTGGAAGGCTCTGGCAGATCGGTTGCGTGAGAAAGAAGTCCAGTTTGTGATCGAACCTTACCTGCGTTTTGAGGGTCAACCTGGTGAGCAGGCCACGATGTTTTTTCTGGACCCCAGCGGCAATGCCTTGGAATTCAAAGCGTTCCGCGACGTTGAGACGCAGTTGTTTGCCACTTGAATTCACGAATCCTTCTCTTAACAGGCATGATTGCGATGAAGATCCGGCCGGCGGAAATATCAGATTTGGATGCGATTACCACCATTTACAACGAAGCGATTTTAACGACGACGGCGACCTTTGATCTGGAGCCAAAGACGCGGGAAGAGCGGCTTGAATGGTTCGAGAATCATGACGCACGTTTTCCGATTCTCGTGGCGGAGTGCGAGGGACGCGTGGTGGGCTGGGCCTGTCTTTCCCGCTGGCGGCCCCGCAAAGCCTACGATGCGACGGCAGAAACGTCGTTTTACGTCAAAGAGGACCAGCGTGGTCAAGGGATCGGACGACAACTGAAGCAGGCGATCATTGAAGAGGCCCGTCGTCTGAAATTTCACACGCTGATTGCAGGCGTGGCAGAGGGAAGTCAGGCCAGCCTGCATCTGAATCAAAGTTTTGGATTCGAAGTGGTGGGCACCTTCAAAGAAGTCGGGAACAAATTCGGCAAAATGCTGGACGTGACCTATCTGCAGAAAATCCTGAACTGATAAGCGGATCTGACAAGCGCACCTGACAAACTCGTAGGGGCGTGCCCTATGTGGCCGCCCGCCTGGTGGGTTTCAATTATGAGACAGGTAAGCAGGGGCCAGAGAAATCATTCGCACAATCGCCAGCACACCACCCCGTCTCAACGGGATGACACATGGGGCATCCCCTACGTGGCGATGATCCGTATTCACACAGACGGATCTGCTTAACCCTCATCACCGGTTTGATTGCTGCGACCGGTTTACTCGGTTTCGGTCGTGTGCCTTGGGGGCGTTGACTGGATTGAAGTTGTGAAATCCATTTGACTGATGAGCTTTACGTGATAACTTTCCGTAAGGCTTATCCCTCCCCACGGGCCTGCGGGGAGTGAAGGCCAGACGCTACGGTATTGAGTTGAAATGCTAGGATTCTACGAGTGTATAAAGAGATTCAAGAGACGCTGGAGATGCTGGATAAATGGAGTGCCCGGCTGGAAGGACACTGCTCTCAGAAACGGGCCGAAGAACGAACGGAATATCGTCAAGTGATTGGCATCTACATTCCAGGGACAGAGCGGAATGGAGGCGCCGCTGATGACATGGAGTTGATTGTCGTCACGTCCAGAAATTTATCGCGAAGCGGCTTGAGTTTTCTCCATACAAAAAACTTGCAATCAGAAAAAGTGATCCTGGCTCTGGGGCACGACAAGAAGCATTGCATCCACATGGAAAGCAAAATCGTCCGCCGCCGCCAGGTCCATCATGACTTGTGGGAATTCGGTGTGCTGTTTACCGGCAGAGCCATCATGTAAGGCAACGCTTTGATACCTGATTCCGATCCACAACGCTGGCTGATCTGAAAACCCATCTCGGGGTTTGACTCCTTGTTAGTCCGTCTTTTCTCCAGTTGCCTGTTCTTTCAGACGACAACAGGGAGATTGGGCTGTCGCTTGAAAAGTAAGTTTCCTCTGCAGTATCATATGTTAACAATGGTATGCTGGTGGATGATGGGTGAGCCTGTTGAAATCTGCCGATTCAACCATCGCGCAAAGGCTACCTCCATGCAAGTAAGCGATCCGTCCGTTGACCAGCTAGACCCGGACATTCCAGAACCGCCGTTTCCGAAAGATTCGCCACACGGTATCATGGGGCGAAGATATATTGCCGGTTGTTTTGATAACGCTCTCGCGATGATACTGGCTCTGGTAGTTGCCAATCAGTTCCCCGATTCGCAGCCTGCAATCCAGGTGGCTGTGATGGTGTCGACCTATCTGGCGTATTACCTGATCTCGGAAGGCTTCTTTTGCACGACCCCGGTAAAATATCTGACCGGACTCACGATACGGAACTTCGACGGAGGCCCCAGCACGTTTCGTCAAACCATCATCCGTACGCTGATGCGTATTCTGGAAGTCAATCCGCTTCTTTTGGGATGCATCCCCGCCGCTGCAACAATATTCTTTTCTCGGGACAAGCAGCGCATGGGAGATAAAATCGCACGAACCGTGGTGGTCCGCCGGTAACCGGATGATGATATCGGCGGCTGATCCCTTGATAGTTTTTCCTGCCCCCTGTTTCGTTCCCACCACAGCGCATTCGATCAATCCTCCAGCAAATTCTGTCCCGATTCCGGTGAGCGGGATAACTTTGCCTGCTGTTTTATCTCGCCGGCTTCACTGGTCAAATCCCCTTCGGCTTCGTTGGCCGAGGCTGCTTCTTCTCCCGACGGCGGCTGCTTCGCTTGTGTGATCACAACTGGTTCAGAAATCTGGTCGCTATCTGAGCTCATCCGCACCGGCACCCCTTCGGGAAAGACGATTTCGCGGGCTTCGTCAGGCATCGAAATTCCCGCCTGGTCGAACGCGAGCAGGGTGAGTCGAATAACGGCTGAACGGACTTTGAACGTGCTGAATTCGGCTGTGTTGATCCAGAAATAAACCCTCAGATTCACCGTCGAGGCGCCGAGTGACTCCACCAGCACCATTGATTCCGGCTCAGAAACGACGGCGGGATGATCCTCGAGAACCTTCAGGGCAATCGCCTGTGCTTTCGAAATCGCATCAGCGTAACCGATGCCGACCAGGAAATCGAAGCGGGTATTCGGATTGGCCGTAAAGTTGGTGATGGTTTCTTTGTAAATGGTCGCGTTGGGAATCTGCACGTGGTTTCCTTCCAGCGTCATCAGCAGAGCCGAACGGGTATTGACGCTCTGCAGATAACCCTTGTGGCCGGCGACCTCGATCAGATCTCCCATCACAAACGGTCTCTGGATACTGATCAGGATACTGGCGAGAAAGTTTTCGGCGATATCGCGAAAGGCGAATCCAATTACCAGAGCCACGAGTCCTGTCCCACCCAGAACCGTCATCGCCAGGCGCGTTAAACCTGAAATCGTCAGAATGAGATAGAGGCCGAGCAGAAACACCGGGATGGCCGCCGCCCGCGAAGCGACATCGCCCAGCAAAAGGCTTTTCATCCGTTTTTGAAACAGGCCGGCCGTAAGTCGTGCTGTCCACACACTGGCCCACCAGGTTACAAACAGTAACAGGATGCCGACAAAAATCAGGGGAATGTTTTGAAATGTCTTCGTACCGACGGCCGTGAGTTCTCCAAACGCATCCGAGAGGTCCCACATCGATTTTTCACGGACCTCAATCCGATTCACGACGGCCACGACATCCTGAGTTTTGCTGGCCAGTTTTGCCACCCACTCCTTGTGCGGTTCTGTATCCACCTGACCAGAAAGGAAGACGACCCCTTCTTCGACGTGCGCTTTCGGCTGTTGAAACCACCCGGTCGCTTCCATAATCCGCACCAGCCGGGATTCAATCTCGACGTCAGCGGCAACGGGATTCACGTCAACCTTCGCGGGGGTTTCCGGCGCAGCCGTATCGGTGGGTTCCTGCGGCGCTTCTTGCGGGGGCGGAATCTGCGCTGCGGCAGGTGACATTGATAAGGGGTAAATGACAATGAAAACACTGAGCAAGATAATGCCGTGAAAGACAACACCGTGAAAGCCAGCACTGAGAAAATGCCGGAGCATGACAAAAAACGCCTTCATCAGTGGTGACTCCTGGAATTCATGGCGGTTGCAGTACAGGGACTTTGGAAACAAGCAAGGTAACCGATTTGCATTTTGATTGGAAGCAGTTAACGGAATCATCTTTAGCCACCGGCAAAGGCAAAGCGTTGTCGGGGTGAATGAAAACGAGCGGGATTTCTAGCGAAGAGTTTTGTTTTTTTCTCATGCGTCGATTGGAAACCGATATCGAGAGCTGCCCTCTTTAATCTCTCTAATACTTCCCGAACAGTGTCGGGGCAATACACGGTCAGTCAGTTCCGTGTGTATTACGAATTTTCGAATCTTGCAGTATACTGAAGTTCTGAGTAATCTTATGTAGGATGTTTGCATGTACGAATATTGAGGGGTTGTGATATCGCAGTTGGGGTACTTGAATAATGAATGACCAAGTTGCAAAGTTTGATATTTTTGTCAGCTACAGTAGTGCAGATAAGACAACCGCACTTCAGATCGCGGAGACCCTTCGTAATAATCGGCTACGTGTGTGGATCGACCAATGGTACATTAAGCCAGGTGACGATATAGTGCTGACAATTGAGCGTGCCCTTTCTCGTTCTCGCCGTCAACTCATTCTTTTATCACATTCCGCTGTTGCTTCCGATTGGGTAACTCTTGAAAGGAATACACAACAGTTTCGTAACCCAAGCAACCAGGGGAGATTTGTCATCCCAGTACGACTTGATGATTGCGAGATTCCAAACAGTTTGGGCAGGCTGAGCGTAATCGATTTCCGTACCCCAAGTGATGCGGCAACGCATCAATTGATTATTGCATCTACTCCAATATTACACACAGTAAAAGAAGGCGATGGATTAATCGTTTATATGCCAGGGCAATATTCATATGAGTCAGGAGAATTTCATGATGAAATTAAAGAGTTAATGAAAACACTTCACGAATCGGAATATGAATATGTAATTATTGATTTAAATGAAACCGACATTTATCCGTCGACAGCAATGGCTGTATTGATGCGTTTTGCGAGAGTCGTAGATCAACGCGGACTTCGGATCGTCGCGGCACGTCCAAGTGAGTTGGTTTCCAATCTTTGGGAGACATTATCGTTGGGCAAAAGGATTCCACTGTACGCCACTCTCAACAACGCACATAAGGCTTTAAGATCGCAGTGATTCAAAAAGGTGATAAGTTCGTCGGACATCGTTTATCTGCTCCCATTTTCCCACAGATCCCTGCTGGCAGAGCATGACACCAGAGTCCTGAGATCTGTCTGAGTCGTTGTATTTCTGCGTGATCGTCGCGCGACGGTTTCGGTAAAGCCTGATGAAGATTTCACGGCCCTGGTCATTGTTGTAAAATGTCGCCAGTTCATTAAACCGAGAGGTTTGCCAAAGTTCATTGAACAACCGGGGAAGTGCCAGGAGAAAGAGACCCGTTCCCGGGTCACACGGGATGGCGATCAATGCCCAGAGAATGGAGCCGGTCAGAGAATAGATTCCCACCGCAAGCAGGATTGCACCGAAAAACGGCACCATCGAAACGTGGCGATTCTGACGTTTTGACTGAATCGGAGCAGACCAGTTCATCAAAGCGATGTAACCGCCGAGTATAATTGCCAGGATTCCAAATACCATTCAAAGCCTGAAGCGAAATGACGATTGTTGATCTGCCTCTCATAGAGACGTGGATGATTGAGACAGGAAACCAATACGTAAAGATGACCGGGTTTTGTGCAGATAAGATACCACCGTGGTTTTATCCCTCTCAATGATGCGATATATAATATCCAGATGGGATTTGTCACTCAAGAACGGAAAAAGGGACAGCGACTGTTTGAAATAGAGTCTTGCCCCCTTTATGCTCTTCCTGTTGGGATGATATCATATTTACAAAAGGGAATCACCTCTTCATTAAGGCTGGCAGTCCATGTTTCGCAAGCTGATCGACCAACTGAAAAAATTAACCACAGGGGACGGCGAACGCTTTGATCCGGCGACGTTGAACGATCCCGTCGCGCTGAACACGGAATGGTCGCCCCTCAAAAGGGGCGGAGCGAGCTTCTGTACGCGGAAACTGGTGCAGGTCTCCCCCTTGCGCTATGAGTTCCGGGCTTCGTGGGGCGCCAAAGCGTTTTACCTGATCTTCCTGGTGGTTGGGTTGGGGCTGTTGATTGCATCTCTCTTTCAAGTCATCGAGAGCGAAAAAATATTTACAGAGGATGTGATTGGCCTGGGAGCGGTAGGACTGATTTTTACACTGGCCGGCGGTCTGATGTTCTATTTCGGCACGAAGCCGGTTGTGTTTGATAAGCAGTACGAGTGTTTCTGGACAGGCAGGATTCCGACTGACGAATTGATGTATGCCACGGCGAATGAACTACTGATGCCATTCAAGGAAATCTATGCGATTCAGTTGATTTCGGAATTAGTCAGCGGTGACAAAAATTCGTATTACAGCTATGAAATGAATCTCGTCTCCCAGGAGGGGGTGCGGACGAATGTCGTCGATCACGGCAAGTTGGACCAGATTCATGCAGATGCGCGAACGCTTTCCGAATTTCTGGAAGTGCCGATCTGGGATGGGATCTAAGGCTGTACGCCAGACAATTTCAGAACCAGCAACCGACTCAAACGTAGGGGCGGTGCCTGTGTGCCCGCCCGCCTGGCGAAGTGCGACCCGTGATCCAGCGGCGAAGGGAACCAGATCATTCTTCGCGATCAGTCGTTGAGATTTTGTTTCTACCACGAAAAAATCGAAAACACACGAAAAAACAGGACCGAATATAATTCGGTCCGAGCGGAGCGGGCAGGATGTTTCAGCTTCAGCGGTCGATTCACTGCAGGACGACCTGATAAAATCAACAATTTCGGTGAAGATAAAGGTATCATGTCCAATACATAGTAGACCTGACGCCTTTCATATCACTCCTGGATAGCTCTACAAATACTGCGAGAGAAAATGTCAGCTTTAATTGAATTATTCGATCGAGCTCATCGACCAATACCGCCACCTCTTTATGATTGGGAAGACCGAGTGAATGGATGGTGCAACGAGTATGGAGATATATTTCCTAAAGCAGATCTTTCAGAAATCAATCTCGATCTTGGGGTCTTTTTGTTTGATCATTCAGCGGAACGAGTTGTTCTTGCATATGCCCTTTCAATCGTACAAACGGAGAAGCGCGATGCAAGTCGAATGAAGGGGTTTTTGAATCCAAACGTGTCAGTCCGGAAAGTTATTGGAGATGACGCTTTTTTTGCGGACAAAGGACATTTTCTCGGCCACGCCAGTGGTGGGATTCTCGATATCAACCTCTTTCCACAACGGCGCGAGCTGAATCGGGGGTGGTCAGAGGAAGGAAAGCAATTTCGAAAAATGGAACGCCATGTCGCAGAAAAACCAGGTACTTTTTTTTATCACAGGCCCATTTACGATGACGCTACATGGATACCTAAATATCTTGAATACGGAGTCTTGCGTTGTGATAATGAATGGTGGATCGAAACGTTTGCGAACAAATAATGGCGTGGAAGGAAGTAAAGGAGTCAGGTGAAAAAAATAATGGACCTGGCACCTTTAATATCCTCTTAAGGGTAATGCGATGTTGGGAGTTATTCTTGATTCATATTGTTGACTGACGCCTTTGCTCTCCTTCACGCAACCGCATCCTCGATACAGACGTCCTGTTTGATGCCCCAATCCATTTCAACCGGACGGTCGATGCGTCCATCTGAGTCTGCGACAATCTCACTAGTAATACGGTCTGGATGTTCCTGGATGTTGTGGATTAGTGTAGCCGCTAAATTTGAGGATTCTTCTACTGCCATTCTGCCAATCCGTTGCCGAGGCCACTCGCCATGACATAGCCACATATATGCTGAATAGCCAAGTTTCCAGAATGGCACGGCATTTCCAACAACTTCGTCGATGACGATATTGATCGCTTCGGTCTTCCCTTCTTCAAGAAATTCAGACTTAAATGCACCCAATGTGACCTCACTACCACTTTTGCGATAAGATATAAAACTTAAAATTCGCTCGTCGATTCGTTTGCGATAGCCTCGGTAGGCCATCTCCAATTCCTTTAAAGTCTGTTTCTGTTGAGCAAACCCTTTCGATACTTTACGAAACTCGATGCCTTCTTCAGAGGAAACAAGAGCTTGCACCACATCTATCGAAAGGCAAGATAAACACTCAACGTAGTCGGATAGTGAAAAGCCCGCTCCCAGATTGAACGTATATTTCTCAATTGATTCTCGCTCAGTAGACTTACGCCCTCTCCAGAGATTTATGCTTTTCGCGACATCATTCATGTAGATGGGATCAGTGCCAAGGGTGTCAGGGATAAAACCAGCGTGTGGGGCTTGCCCCACCACTCTGAAAATGAAATCACCATATTGGTGTTTCGCACTTTCTTCTAAACCTTCCCACACTCCACCCTCAAGGCTCAAGAACTCCCAGCCAACCGTCCCACTTTCATTTATCTTAGCCCGAACTCTGTCAGCAAGCTGTTCACGAAAATGGTCTGGCAAGTCTGGCCCTAGAGTCGTATTCAAAATCTTGGTGATTTGCTCCGTGTAGTAGAGTGATGCATTCGAAAGAGAAAACTGTAACCTGCGTTCGATTAATTCTAATTTTGATATGGCTTGAATATCTAACGCACTGTTGTGGTACAGTTCTATGGGGATACGGCTGGACCCGCCTCGACCCAGCAAGCCCTCGGCAGTCTCGCCAATAGATTTTTCGTTCCGACATGAAATCAGCAGCCACTTTTCCATGAACGCGGATCGGAAAAAGTCGGCATCACCAGTAACTCTGCCTCCTGTCCCTGCAAGAAATGCACTCCTCAAGGTAAGAAAATTTAGGTAGTCGCTATCCCTGATAACAAGCTTTCCGCCAAAAAGAAACTGGTAGGTTACTAACGAGCGTAGACGATGTATCTGATTCGCATCAGCATCTACTAACTGCATGATATTGCGTGGTATGGGCCAGAATAGCTCATCTGCTGGCATGTCATCATCCATTTAAAAAAAATCAATATCTTGAGGCGTGATTTGCTGGACGTGAGGTTCGGTCTGATTTTGTGAACATCAATTCTCTTCATTGTTGGATAGATTCTGGGATTTATCGGTTGATGTTCAATCAGGTTTAAAATGTGCAGTATACGCTATGGCATATATGGTACGTTTGCAAGTATAGGTGTTCAAGTTAATTGTGTGGAAAAACTAGTTGTTAAGGATGAATAGACTAATTGGATCGCATGGCGTAGGCCTTTGACTGGATTGAATTTGTGAAATCTATTTGACCGACGAGCTTTACGACATAACTTTCCTTTGCGGCGGGTGGCACCGTTGGCTTGTCCAACGGTGAAATGCAGATGTTCGACCGGGCCTGTGATCGCAGGAGTCAACTCAAAGTATGCCGTCCCACGCTGATTGTGTATTCGCTTCGATGCGGTAACCCTGCCGGCAATGTCGGACAAGCCGAACAGAGGCACACGCTCGCGTGATCTGCCTGGAGAATGCACCTGAAGGTTCCCGCTAATGAACCGGGGGATCTTTCTTACTCGGGAAGTGCGCAGCGCTTTTGCAATCTGACAAACGATTTTCACTGCGGGATGTTCATCTGCGTGGGGGCGGTGATATCTGGTAGGATTTGTTTGCTGGTGGGGGGGGATTTCTGTTTGCTGTTCGAAACGGCGGCTGGCGCCGTGCCGCTCATGGTGGGGGCGTTTTTGATTGCTCGATCACTGTTGGCAAGTGTAAAGACCGTACACATAGGTAACACACGTTCGGACACATGGGTA
>TARA_R110002111_G_scaffold103778_5_pt1 | contig 58665 bp, 56 predicted proteins | sample TARA_R110002111 | Tara Oceans TARA_R110002111 (sample SAMEA4397363) | marine metagenome | biome: Polar Biome; feature: [ZZZ] marine water layer (ENVO:01000295); material: water (ENVO:00002006), including particulate matter (ENVO:01000060) such as... | depth 199 m
TAAAGTTTTAGAGGTAGATGTGGCTCGTAAACGGATTCAGTTAAAACTTATAAAATAATCTTATAAATAAATGATTACAAAAATAAAAAAGTATATTTCCACAAGTTTAACTATGTATCACTAAAATATTATGAATATACATATCCGTTCAACTCTAAGGTTTGATCTGTTTTTCCTTTTTTTTATTGCATTATCTACTGTCGGTCAGGCTCAAAACGACAGCTTATATTCAAAATTCAATACTTATTCAAAAGCACCAAGAGAATTGGCGTATGTTCATCTTAATAAAGCGGTTTATGTAAAAGGAGAAGTTATTGGATTTAATGCCTACATTTTAGATAAAAACAGTAAGCAACTTTCTTCATTAACTACAAACTTGTATTGCGAGATATCCGACGAAAACAATACAGTTTTAAAAAGTAAACTAATTAAAGTTGAAAATGGAGTTGCTGCAGGTCAATTTGACCTAGACAGCTTATTTACTACTGGAAAATACACTTTCAAAGCCTACACTAATTGGATGCGTAATTTTGATGAACAAAACTATTATGCTCAGCAAATAAAAGTGATTGATCTAGACAAAGAAACTAAAATTAAAACAACTAGGATCACGAATGCCATCAATATTCAGCTCTTACCAGAAGGAGGACATCTTGTTTCGGAGATAGAAAACACCATTGGAATCGTAGCCAAGGACAGTTTAGGATTTGGAGTTTCCATTGAAGGACATATCTCTGATAGCGATAATAATACAATTACCACCTTTAAAACTAATGTACATGGAATTGGTAGATTTTTACTTACTCCACAAAAAAACTCAAGTTATTTAGCTCATACATTAGTTAATAACAATTCTCAAACATTCCCTATTCCGCTCGTAGAACCTTCAGGTATTAATCTTTCATTGGCAGATATTGGGTCTAAAGTAGCAATAACGTTTAGAACTAATTCCGAAACGCATCTTAACATAAAAAACAACAACTATACTTTAAGTATTCATAACGGAAAAACCTTAAAGGCTATAGCTGTTTCCTTTGGTGAAAGTACCGAAATAACTAAATTAATTAAATATGATGATCTTTCTATAGGAATTAATGTATTTACACTTTTTGACGCCCAAAACAATCCTTTATTAGAACGTTTATTCTTTAAGTATGATGGTTTAAATCTTGTGGAATCTGGAAATGCTATTACTAAAAAAAGCAACGATTCTATCTCCATTAAACTAGCTATAAAAGGAGTTGACACCACTAAAATCAATAAATTCAGTGTTTCTGTGCTTCCTGCTGAAACTATAGCCAGCAAACAACATCACAATATTATTTCATATACCTATTTACAACCTTATGTAAAAGGCAATATAGAAAATGCGGGATATTATTTTAGTGATATTGATAGAAAGAAAAAATATGAATTAGATAACTTATTACTCACACAAGGCTGGAGCAGCTATGATTGGCATACTATTTTTAATTATCCTCCAAAAACAATTTATGATTTTGAAATAGGAATTCAAATTGATGCTAACGCTAACCGTAAGAAAACTGGTCAATATATAATATTCCCAACTAAACATAGTCCATCTGATTTAGTTTCACTAACAAAAGAAGAAACAAAATTTACCCGTAGTGAGTTTTTCTTTTTTGATAAAGAAATCTTAAAGATTGGTGAACTTTCAAAAAAAGGAAAAGCAGAAACACCTTATCTATATGTGCAATTCACCCCTTCTTCTATTCCGAATTTAAAATTAAAACGAGATCTCTTGGGCTTAAAGGATAGGACATATATGGATTATTCTAGTGATGCCATAAAACCTGCTCTTAACAAAGTTGAAGTCTTGGATGAAGTTTTAGTAAAGGCAAAAATGAAAGAAACAAAACTTGAAAAAATTAAGGGAAGTAGACCAGGATTTGTAACTGAGTTTGACGATAATAATAGAAAGCAATATCTTGATTTCGCAGCCTTTGTGGAGAGTAATGGCTATGCTGTAGTTCAATATGAAGGTAAACTTTCCATTTTGCCACAACGTAGCATTTCTATAAATGCGCCTAAGAGTCCACCACAAATTTATTTAGACGATAGACTAATTTCCGATATGAGCTTTTTTTACAATTACCGTTTAGATAATGTAGAATACATATATATTGATAAAACAGGGTTTGGAATGGGTATAAGAGGCAGTGGAGGTGTTATTAAAATTTATACCGACCCACTAATAGGCACCTACAAAAAGTATGGAAAATCTTTTAAAACTTATAAAATACCTTTACCGTTTACAACTAATAAAAAGTTTTATGCTCCAGTGTACAACGGCTACCATACAGATTTTTTTAAAGAATACGGAGTAATTGATTGGTTTCCAAATTTAACTACTGATGCCCATGGCAATTTAAATTTCAATATCTATAATACTAATGCAAAAACAGTTAAACTTTATATAGAGGGTATTGTAAATGACACACAGTTCATTTCTGAAGAAAAAGAAATAAGTATTAACTAAATTTTCAATCGCCAAGACACATTAATAATACTATTCGTTAGACTCAAAAAAATATAAATAACTAGATTTTTGCTTGAATTAAATAAAAGTCACACCAACTATTTATATTAATAATATGGTTTAGACATTAGAGAAACAGCCAAAGTATTTACATTCAATCAAAATATAAAAACCATTACAGACTTACACGAAGGACAATTATTACCAGGCATCGTTAATAACACTACCAACTTTGGTTGCTTTGTAGATGTTGGCATTAAAGAAAGTGGACTAATTCATGTGTCAAACCTATCTGATAGTTTTGTGAAGGATGTTAATGAACACGTGCATTTACATCAGCAGATTATTGTAAAAGTTTTAGAGGTAGATGTGGCTCGTAAACGGATTCAGCTTAAGCTACATAAATAAAAAAAGAGCGCGTTTATTTAAAATAAACGCGCTCTTATATAACTAACGTTAAAAATACTATCTATTTTTTAATTAGTTTAACACTATTACTTCCAGTGTTTGTATAAATTTTAGCAAAATACAATCCAGTTGGTAGCTCAGAAGCATCAATTGTTACTTCTTCAGAATTAGGGTTTAAAGTAATAACTTGTTTTCCTAACACATTAAATACTTGAACTGAATTTACTAATTGATTACTAGATTCTAAATTCCAAATATTTAGAGTAGGATTTGGATATACTTTAAATTCTGTAGCTTCGAAATTAGTAACACTAAGTACAGGTGGTGCCTCAGCTATTTTAAGACCTTCCCAAGAAATGTTATCAAAATATGTAACATTATCAGTAGTTCTAGGAGATGCAATATCTGTATGAACAACTATGGTATCATTATCATGATTTTCTCCACTAGAAACCGAACCAGATATATCATAAGTCAATGTTTCCCATGCATTTATTACTGTGTTTGGTTGTTGCACAGCATAAATAGTTCCATTAGTTGAATTTACTATTTTAACCATAACATCACTAATAACAGATTTATAAACATCTATTGTTAATGTCGTAGATGTACCATCCAAAACCCATTCCCAAATAGTACCATGTTGATTTGCACAACCTGCCCATTCAGATTCTCCTGCCAATGAGGTAAATTTAGCAACCATAGAAGAAGTGTTAACACCAGATGCATCAGGATTTGATACCACTTCAAACGGAGGCGACATATCACCATTTTCAAATACATCCCAATTAGAAGCATCGCTACCTGCAGCTCCAGATTCAAAAGTTAAATCAAATGTTGCATTTACAGGAGCAAATTCTACTGCAAAATAAATTGTATAAGTATTGGTATCTACTCCGTTTTGTGCAGTCACTAGAACTGAAGTTGTTCCTGGTAGTGATGGTGCATCTGTAACAACAGCTACAGCAGGTGAAGCTTGCGATGTGGTTGCCACAACAGCAGGCACATCTGTTGTACCTATTGGTAATACCATGTAATAATTAAATACCGAAGACCCAAAACCGGTAACAGTAGTACCATTCACAGTAAGATCACTTAGAGTTGCGTCTATTACTGGATCTATAGCTTCGTAAATTTCAAATTCCCATAAGCTATAACCATATGGAGTACCTCTAACAGTCCCATACATTCTTACATATCGTCCTGTTGTGTTTACAGAAAGATCATCAATTCCTCCGTCACCAGTTGTGGTAGAGTAAGCAGTTGTATAAGTAGCAAAAGTAGCATCATCAGTGATTTGTATTTCATAAGAGCTTGCAAATGCACCTTCCCAATTTAAAACCACATGGCCAATATCATAGCTCGTACCCAAATCAATAGTTATCCAATGTGGGTCCGAGAAATCAGTCTCCCAACGAGTGCCAGTATTTCCATCAATAGCATAACTTGCTGGTTGATATTCGTTAGACGCAGTAGCTGTTGCTCCAAGCGCCAAGTTCTGTGATTGTCCTAATGCAAAAAACATGAATGCAATTAAGGTTAGAGTAATTTTTTTCATAAATAAGTTGTTTATTAGTTTTTATCAAAAATCTGATAATCATAATATTACAACTTAAAATTAAGTATTAAGAATAATCAAACACTGTAAAAACCATACAGCATATAATATAGTATTCAATTATTGATCTAAATAGGATTTGAAATCAACAAACCTAATGTGTTTAAGTGATAAACATTTAACATATAAATCTTTTAAATATAGTCTTGAAACCTAAAATGTAGTGGTAATGTATTGGTGAAATTGAATTACTGTATTTAGAATAGACAAACACATTTAAATTAAATCGTTACACCTTAGTTAAAATTCAGTTTAAACTTCATTAATAATAGACGCATAAAAAAATAAACTGTTTCAAATTAAATAAAAGTCACACTTACTACATATATTGATATATTTGATTATTTTAAAATTTAAAACGCTTAAACTAAAATTGTCATATCCTTAGAAATACAAATACTAAGATCTAAAATTATTTAAAGTTTGTTATTTGTTTTTAAAGAAATGTATTGAAATGATAGCATCAGACAAGTTGGTCACTTATATGTGGGTTTTATTAGCAGTTTACGCAGCAGTCATCTTATTTTTCGTGATTAGAGGCGCTCGTAAAAATACGAGTATTAAAGATTATGCCGTTGGTAATATTGGCTTCCCGTCATGGGTTGTTGGATTGTCTTTGGCTGCCTCAATGACCAGTGCTGCAACTTTTATTATTAACCCAGGTTTTATTGCACTCTACGGTATATCTGGCGTTATTTCTTTTGCCATTGTATTACCAATTGCCGCGTTTATTTCATTAATTGTATTTACAAAAGGTTTTGTTAAACAAGGTAATGCTGTAAAAGCGACAACCATGGCACAATGGATTGGCAAACGCTATAATAGTAAAAACTACGCTTTTTTCTTTGGTATCATTGCACTCTTACTCATTACATTTATTGTACTTATTAATGTTGGTCTAACCCAAGTGATTTCCAAATCTCTTAATGCAGATCCATTTTACGTCCTTATGGGAATTACAGTATTTGTGTTTGGCTACATGATGTTTGGTGGAGCAAATTCAATGGTTTACACAAATACCATACAAGCCATCATTATGTGTATTGTGGCACTTATTTTAATTGGTTCTGGATCAGAATATTTCGCAGATGGTATAACTGGTTTTTTCGATAAATTAAATGCTATTGATCCCAACTTAACAAAACCAACAAACCCATCAAGCTTCTTGTTTCGTGATTATTTTGAAATTATAGTAGCACAAATTGTTATTGGCGTTGCTGTTGTTTGTCAACCTCATATTATTACAAAATCACTCCTATTAAAAGATTCGAGTAAAATAAACACCTATCTTTTTAGTGGAATTGCTTTTATGATTGTTTTCTTTTTGGTGGTTATTGTTGGCTTATATGCACGTATTAGTTTTCCTGATTTTATGGTCAATGGAGAAAAATTACGAATGGATGAAATTATCCCAACCTACGTTGTTACAAAATTTTCTGTAGGTGTTGGATTAGTTATCGTTGTAGGCTTAATTTCCGCAGGTCTTTCTACTTTAGAAAGTTTAATTCAATCCTTGTCTATAACAATTACAACGGATATCATAAATCCATTATTTAAAGATAAGCTTACCGAAAAAACTATCGGCATTAATAAAATAGTGATCATCGTATTAGGTGTTGTAAGCTTTTTATTAAGTTGGGAACAAATTAAAAACCCAGATGTAAGTGTAGCCATTTTTGCTCAAAATGGTGTTTATGCCTATTTTGCTGCTGCGTTTGTACCTGTTTTATTTGGCACTTTTTTAAATAATGTATCAACAAGGTCCGTTTTTATTGCAAGTATTACGGCTATTGTAGTTCATTTTGGCATTTACTATGGTAGACTTACACCTTATATGCAAGAACCTGTAAATAACCCAGGAGTTTCCGCTGCAATCGGCATAATAACATCACTGGTTATTGGTTATATAATTTATAAAATAGACGCTAAAAAAGTAAACCTTGGACAGACTAGATTGGACAGCTAAATGGGCAGACTACACGCCAGAAAAAATTGCTATTACATCTTATGATGCTAATATAAGTTACACCTACAGTGACTTACATGACTATGCCAATCGGTTAATTCAAAAATTCACAGAACTTCACCTTGAAGAAGGGGACAGAATTGCCGTTTTAGCAGATCACGGCTTAGAATATATTGTTCTTTTTGTGGCCTGCCAACGCATGGGACTCGTTATTGTTCCTTTAAACTATCGTCAATCTGTAAACGAAATATCTAAACTTGTTATTGACTGCACACCTAGTTTATTCATTTATAATAATAACCACAAAGACAAAGCAGAACAATTACCAATTCAAGATTTAAAAGTTTCAACTTTTGAAACACTCGCAGTATATTATCAAACCTCTGAAAGTTCAGTAACAAAACCCTTTAAGATCAAGGAAGAAAATCCACTGTTTATTTTTTATACTTCTGGTACAACTGGTACTCCAAAAGGTGTTATTTACACTAATAAAATGCTGTTTTGGAACAGTCTCAATACCTCAATGCAATTAGGTATTACGTTTAGAGATTCTACAATAAACACACTACCTCCATATCATACATCTGGCTGGAATGTTTTTATTACTCCCTTATTGCACAAAGGCGCACATATAGGCATGTTAGAAAAATTTGATGCTGAAAAAATATTATGCTTATTAGAGCTGAACAAAACCACTTTATTCATGGCATTACCTACCATGTTGCTAATGATGCAAAAAACTCAGGTTTTTAAAGATGTTAGCTTAAAAAAGCTACGGTATATCATTTCTGGTGGTGAAAAAGTACCATCGGAACTTGTGAGTTTCTGGAAAAACGAAAAAAACATCTTTATTAGACCAGGTTATGGACTAACTGAAGCAGGACCAAGTATTACATCTTTACATCATAAAATGGCAGAACTAAAACCTAACTCCATAGGAAAACCTAATTTTTATTTAGATATAAAAATTGTAAATAAAGATGGAGTAATCGTTAAACCAAATGAAGTTGGTGAACTTTGCATAAAAGGAGATATTGTTACACCTGGTTACTGGAACAACTCGGTTAAAACAAGTAATAAAATAAAAAAAGGTTGGTTATTTACAGGCGATTTCTCCTATAGTGATGATGAAGGTTTTTTATACATTAAGGGCCGTAAAAACGACATGTACATTTCAGGCGGAGAAAATATTTATCCCCAAGAAATCGAGGTTCATTTAGAACAATTAAAAGACATTAAAAAAGCTGTTGTTTTAAGCGTTAAGGACGAAAAATGGGGAGAATGTGGCATAGCATTTGTTACCTCAACAAACAAAGACCTTTCAATACCCAAAATCCGAGAAGAGTTAGCAACAAACTTGGTCGCTTTTAAACATCCTAAGTATATTTTTATTTTAGAAGAAATTCCATTAACCAGTTTAGGAAAAGTATCAAGAAAAAAACTGAATAAATATTTTAACGCTATAACATCCCAAGAATGAAACAATTTGGAATACTATTAATAATCACCCTTTTCAATACCACATTATTTTCTCAAAACACAAAAAAACCAATGAAAGCAATTCTTTCAGACTATAATTATAAAACGCACTCTACAACTTTAGATAGCCTGGAAATCAGCTACATTAAAGAAGGAAAAGGAGAAAAGACACTTTTGTTTGCACATGGATTGAGTAGTAATTCTGATGCGTGGTCTAAAAATATTGCTGTCTTAAAAAAAGATTATACCTGTATCGCATTAGACTTACCAGGTTATGGTAAATCATCAAAACCCGAAGCCGATTACACCCCTTCCTTTTTTGCTAAAACCCTACATCAATTTATAGAAAAATTAGACCTGAAAAATGTCATATTAGTTGGTCATTCTATGGGTGGACAAGCAAGCATAAAATTTGCCGCAACTTACCCAAATACTATTGATAAATTAATATTAGTTGCACCAGCTGGTTTAGAACAGTTTTCTGAAGCCAATGGCACATTTATGAAAGCTTATTTTACACCAGAATCGGTTGCAAGCACTCCAGACGCGCAAATAGAAAAAAACTATGCACTCAATTTTTACGAGCAGCCAGAAGATGTTTCAAAAATGGTGAAAGACCGAAAATCTATAAAAGAAGCTTCAGATTTTGAAGCACATTGTAATGCTATTGTTAGCAGCATTTCTGGCATGTTAGATGAACCAGTTTTTAAAGATTTAGAAGTTGTTTCACTTCCTACTTTAGTCTTATTTGGATACAAAGACGCTTTAATCCCTAACCGCTATTTCAATCCAAAACTAACCATTGAAGATGTTGGTAAAATCGCCTCAGATCATATAAAATCTGTAAAAGTTGAATATATAAAAGATGCTGGTCATTTTGTACAATACGAAAAGCCAACAGAAGTTAATACGCTCATTCAGCAATTTGTAAATGAGAAATGAAAACAAAGCTTAAAAAATTCACAGCGTTTAGTAAAAGTATTCTTCCAAATGAAGCTAAATATCTTGAAGAACGCTACCAATTTACAGATTCAGAAAAGCGAAGTATAATTTCATTAGTGATTACCAATGCTTTGTCCCAAAACAAGCGCATAGATTTTAACGACAACATTGATAAGCGAAAATACTCCTATATAAAAGTTTGGATTGAGAAAAAACTAGCAAGTATAGATGTTGATGCTACTATTGGTTGGATTATGTCTCTCAATAAAAAAATCCTTACCGATGCTATTGCATCAAACGAAGAAAAAGAATTTTTACATTACATTTCTACCTATAAAACTGTTGAATATAATTTTCAAAATCTATACGATCTCGCCAAAGAATATAAATCTTACCTCTTGGTAAGAATGCGATATAAAGATCATAATACAGTTGCTGATTTTTTGGAGACCTACAAAGCACATTATGACGAAGCCAAAATAATTAAGGAAAAATTATATATAGCTACCACAGAAATCACTAATCAATATACATTAAATAATAACGAAACAAAACACTTAGAAACTTGGCTACTAGAAGTATTTAACAATAAAAATATTGACGGCAAAAATAGATACCAAGCTTTTGTATTATTGGCATTTATGTACACCAATTACAGTGAAAACAACAAGTTAAAATTGCTTTTTGACCAAATCGATTATTACTTCAGTGAAGGTGAAATGTATTCTAGACGTATACTATCTAATTATTATGCTAGTAGAGTTTTACTGCATTCTAAACAAGATGAGTTTGAGGAAGCCGAATTTTATGGCTATTTATCCATTAGACAAAATAATAATGATGCTTTGATGTATCTAAATAATTTGGTTGCTATTTTACTTAGAAATCATAAACCAAAAGAAGCTTTTTCGTTATTAGAAAAACACCAAGAATTATATAAGGAAACACATAATTATCATCAAAAAATAGGCTATTGTTCTTATCAAATCCGCGTGTTATCTGAACTAAAGAAAAGTAAACTTGCAGAATCTACAGCCAAGACGTTTCTAAAAAAGTATAAAAATGAAGTTCTAAATCATCGCTGGCATCACTTTTTTACGTCCTATATAAATGTGCTTATTGTTTTAGAGAAGTACGAGGATGTTTTAAAATTAGCTTCAAAATTTAATCTTATAGAAAAGGAAAGTGAACGACAGAAACAGAATAATTATGTCCCAAATATTTCATGGAGTATTTCTCTTTCAAGATATATGGAAGGCCATATAAATTCTAACCGCCTTTTAGATGAAATAAAAGCACCTCTTAAAACTATTCAACCTACAAAAAACCAAAAACAATTAATGATAAAGGTTATTGATAGACTTTCAAATAACTTACCTGAAGCCTTTTTAGAGCTAAAGTCGCACATTTAATTTACACCAATAAAAACAAGGAAATTTAGAGATAAATTACCAAAAAAATCTTTTCAGCACTGAAAGTCACACATAAAAGCCTGCGCTTTTGGAAGCGTTTATTTTCAATTTCATAATAGATTGCCTTCAAACTAAATAAACTAATTTAATCAACAGTCTAACATTATGAAAAAACTATTTTTATTACTAACCCTCATTAGTACTTTTACTATGGCTGCTCAAAATAGTGGTAGTATAAAAGGAATGATTTCGGAAGCAAGTGGCTCGCCTTTATCTGGCGCAACCGTATATATTAAATCTTTAGACAAAGGCACAGTAACCGATTACGACGGAAATTTTGTTTTAGACAATTTAGAAATAGGAACATACGATGTTACCATTTCTTATGTTGGTTTTGCCACTACTCACCAAAGTGTTTCGGTAATGGCTGGTAAGGTGACAACATTAAATACATCTCTTAAAGAATCTGATAGTATTTTAAATGAAGTTGTAATTACAGCTAACAAACAGCCTCAAAAAATCACAGATGTACCGGCTACAGTAAATGTAATTACATCTAAGGATATAGAAGAATTCCCGAGTTTTAATATTGGCGAATTAGCATCGAGACAAAAAGGGGTAGACTTTGTAAGAAGTGGTGTTTTAGGTACAGGTATTAACATTAGAGGTTTTAACTCGGCTTTTAATTCTAAGAACTTACAAGTCACTGATGATAGATTATCTACATTAATTGCAACAGGTTTACCAATGGGTTCATTCTCTACAGTAACAAAAGACGACATCTCTCGTGTTGAAATATTACTAGGACCAAACGGAACGCTTTATGGACCTAATGCGCATAATGGTTTGGTAAGTACAATTACTAAAAACCCAAGACAATCTGAAGGTACTACTGTAGCTTTAGGCTTTGGTAACCAAAGTGTATTAACAACACGATTAAGACACGCTGAAGCAATAAACGATAAATTTGCGTATAAGTTTCATTTTGAACATTCTAAAGGAAAAGAATTCAATTATGTAGATAGCGTTTATGTAGGCACACAAGCATACAAGGAATTAGATTTAGATCGCGATTTCAAATCTCAAAAATATGGTGCATCTATATATTACAAGCCATCAAAAAATTCTGAAATTAATGGATACTATGGTCACAGTAACAATAGTAATATAGGTATAACTAGTGCTGGTCGTAACCAAATAAAAGATTGGAGTATTGATGTTGCACAATTAAAATATGTATCTAAACACTTTTTTGCAAACACGTACTACACTTGGAGTAAAACAGAAGACACTTATGCTATGAACCAAAGAACACAGAATTATGTGTCGTTTGTAGAAAATGGTTTTTCTGAAGAAGAAGCTCGTGAGCGTTCTTATATGGAACAATGGCTACAAACAGGACCAAATCAAGGTGATGGCTTTGCTTTGCAGCGTGGCGCATTATTTAAAGATGCTTCAGAACGTTTTAATGCAGAAGCTCAATACAACAACAATTGGAAAAAACTCTATGTTACTTTAGGTGCACAATACCAACTAGATATGGCTGATTCTAAAGGCACTTACCTTTTAGATGAAGACGGTATTGATTTAGACCAAACAGGAATCTACACGCAATTAGAGTATAAATTAGATGAATCTGGATGGGGATTTTTATTTGGAGGACGTGTTGATAATCACGAATTATACGGCTCAAACTTTATACCTAAAGTAGCAATTACTAAAAAGGTAAATAACGGAACATTTAGATTAACCTACGGAAAAGGAATTGCAGTACCCTCTATATTAAACCTTAAAGGAAACTTATTTGGTGGATTAGTATTAGGTAACGGTGAAGGGTTTACTTTAACTGATGGTACTAAAGTTGGAAAACTAGAAGTAGAAACCATTAATTCTTATGAAATAGGCTACAAAGGACAATTAACAGATAAATTATTTATAGATGTTAATGGTTATTACAACCAATCAGATAATTTCATTAGTCCATTAGTAAATGTTGCGGATGCTGCAAATGGCAATTTTGTAACACATATTGGAGACAAACCTATTGGAGAAGTTAGCGAAGGAAATACTGGAGCATTTATCTTAACGTACTTAAATTTTGGACATGTAGATACCTATGGATTTGATTTAGGTTTAAATTATTATTTCTCAGATAATTTTAGAACGTCAGTTAACTACTCTTATTTCGGTCGTGAATTAGATAAAAATGATTTAGATAACGATGGAAATTTAGATGGACAAGTATTAGAAAGCGAATTACCAATTAACACACCAAACCACAAATTTAGTGTTGGACTACACTATAACAAAGGAAAGTTTTATGGTGCTGTTTATGGCAGATTTGTTGAAAAATATGACTTCTTCTCTGGCATAAATGTAGCAGCAGAAACACAAGATCAAGATGGAGATGGTGTTAATGAAATTGTTGAAAATGCAAGAGTAGGAAGAACTTGGAACTACGGCCAATTAGGTGGTTTTACAGTAGATGCAAATGCAGGTTATAATGTTACTGACCAATTATCAATGGGACTTAGTATTACTAACTTATTTAATGCAAAAAACAGAGAATTTGTAGCCTCACCAATAATTGAAACTTTAGTTTCTTTTGAGTTAAAATATAAATTTAGTCTTAAACAAAAGACATCATCAAACGGTAACTAAGTTTCTAAAACATGTTAAAAACACAAGTTAACGATATAGACCTCGCATATGAAGATCGTGGAAAAGGAGATGTCCTTGTTCTACTTCATGGCTTAGGATCCACTAAAAAAGATTGGGACGCACAAGTCCCTTTCTTTTCTAAAACACATCGTGTAATTACGGTAGATTTAAGAGGTCATGGAGAATCTTCAAAACCACAAGATGCCTATAGTGTTGAGTTAATGACCGAAGATATAAAGCAACTTCTAGATCAACTAAACATAAAAAAAGCAACAATTATTGGTTTTTCAATGGGAGGAGCTGTCGCATTTGAAATGGCCGCGCAACACCCAGAATACTTAGACAATTTAGTAATTGTAAACAGTGGTCCTGATTTTAATAACATGGGTGAAATTGGAGAGGATCTTTTAAAAAGCCGAACTACATTCTTAGAAAATAAAGGATTAGACGCCTTATCGAAAGAGATTTCATTTAATATGTTCCCAGAAGACCATCAAACAGAATTAAGAAATGAATTTGAAATCCGTTGTAAAAACAATGACTACAATGCGTATTACAAATCATTTGTCACTTTAATGGCTTGGGGTTTGGGTGATAGAATTAAGGAGATTACAACAAGAACCTTAGTGATTGCATCAGATATGGATTATACACCTGTAGCATTTAAAGAAGAGTATATCAATCGCATGCAAAACGCCACACTAGCTGTGATAAAAAACTCCAGACATGGAGTTGTTTTAGATCAACCAGATGCTTTTAATTTAGAACTTCAAAAATTTTTAAAAGCATGAAACATCCATAACTAGATTTTGACACCAAAAGGAAATCATTATATGGATGTACCATGTGACAATTAAAAAACAATAGATATAAACACATGAATAAAACCGTTCTTATTACAGGAAGCACAAGCGGCATTGGTTTAGGCATCGCACATCAATTTGCTAAAGAAGGTTACAATATTATGTTTCATGGTTTAGAAGCCAATGGACAAGATATTGCTAATAATATAGCACAAGAGCATAACATAAAAGTCGGATTTTCTAATGCTAATTTATTACAATCTGAAGCCATAGAACATTTAATAAATGAGACTATAAATACATTTGGAAGCTTGCACGTTTTGGTTAACAACGCAGGTATTCAATTTGTGTCTCCTATTGAAGATTTTCCAAATAACAAATACGAAAATATCATAGCCATAAACATGAATGCCGCTTTCTACGCCTCAAAAGCCGCATGGAAACAAATGAAAAAACAAAACTTTGGAAGAATCATTAATGTGTCTTCCGTGCATGGCTTAAGAGCATCAGAATTTAAATCGGCCTACGTTACTGCTAAACACGGTGTTATTGGTATGACGAAAGTCCTCGCTTTAGAAGGTGCACCTTTTAATATCACCTGTAATGCTATTTGTCCTGGTTATGTAAAAACACCTTTAGTAGAAGGCCAAATAAAAGACCAAGCCAAAGCACATAACATGACTGAAGACGACGTTGTAGAAAAAGTGATGTTAAAAAAACAAGCCGTAAAACAATTTGTCCCAGTCGAAGCTATTGCTGATATGGCCATTTTATTAGCTAAAGACAGCTCAACTACCATCACAGGAACATCTTTTGCTTTAGATGGAGGTTGGAGTGCACAATAATATTTAGTATAAATTCTATAAACTTCTGCTATTTATAGAACTGTACTTTTAATAAAAATAGGCATCAGAACCTTTAAGTGTTAGTCTAAACCTCTGGTGCCTTTTTTATGCTTTCATCTATAAAGCTTCATAAATAATTTTCATGTTTTGTAATTTTTTTGCTACTTATTAGACTTAGTAGCTATGACTCATACTTTTAAAGAATTTTCTACAAACGCTATTTTCAACATTGGAAATGAAACTGATTTGCTTTCCTTTAAAAAGGCAAAACAATGTGAGTTATACACTTTTATTTGGGCTAAATCTGAAGCTATTGATTTAACTATTGATAACGTTCCGTTTACGGTGCCACCTCATAGCATATTAGCATTAACTCCTATTCAATATCTTCAATATAATGGAGGTAAGGACGTCATCATTTATCAATTTAACAGTGAATTTTATTGTATTAAAGATCACGATCAAGAAGTAAGTTGTGTTGGCATTCTCTTTTTTGGAAATACTAATATTCCTGTTATTCATTTAGATCATACCGAGCAACAGAAGTATAATACGCTGCATGAAGTCTTTATTGACGAGTTAGAAACCGAAGACAACATACAAGCCGAAATGCTTAGAATGCTCATGGCTCGGTTTATTATAAAGAGTACGCGTTTATTAAAAGCCAAAGAAGGTATTACAGAATCTCCTAAAAGTTCTAAAGTAGATTTACTACGTGAGTTTAATTACTTGGTGGAACAACATTTTAAAACAGAACACAGTGTAGCATTCTATGCCGAAAAACTGTTTAGATCACCTAAAACATTATCTAATAATTTTGCGAAACTAAACAGAAGCCCATTACAAATTATACATAATCGTATTGTATTAGAAACACAGCGCCAATTAGTCTACACCGATAAAACAGCAAAAGAAATAGCTTATGATATTGGTTTTGAAGACGCATCTCATTTAAGCCGTTTATTTAAAAAACATACAGCTTTGTCTCCTTCAGACTATAAAAAACGCTTAAACACCTCTAGTTAGGAAAAATTGACATGCCGTAGGGCAAATTCTTCATTTTAAAGTTCCCACTTCCCTCGCATCTTTGCATTGTAATATTAAAACAATAACAAGATGAAACTAAAAATCAAATCCATATTTAATCTCATAGAGATATTTACAAACAGTCCAAGAAAAATAGCGAGCACTATTAACACAGAAACACATTGTGCTCAAAAACATATTCATGATTATTACTGTGATGCCGAAAAGCCATTTATAAGCTAAATTAATCACAAGGGAAATAATGACATGCCAAAGGGAATAACAAGCATTCTTTAGCACTGTGATATATCGCAACTTTGTACCAACAAAAAAATCAAAACAATTACTAATAATTCTGTATCAAATCAGGATAAAAATTAAAACATGAGCACATTTAATATTTTAAAAAGAGAAGACGTTAGCACTAATAACCAAGCCATATACGATAACCTAAATAAAGCATTAGGTTTTGTACCTAACTTATATGCAACCTATGCAAATAGTGACACTGCTTTAGAAAACTACTTAACGTTTGCCAATGCCAAAACCTCACTATCTGCTAAAGAAAAGGAGGTTGTAAATCTTGCTGTTAGTCAAGTAAACGATTGTATTTATTGTCTTTCCGCACACACTGCCATTGGAAAAATGAACGGCTTTACAGACGAACAAATCTTAGAATTAAGAGCTGGATTTTCTAGTGTAAACGAAAAATTTGATGCCTTAGCAAAACTAGCCAAAAACATCACAGAAAACAGAGGAAAAACAGACCAAGACATATTAGAGAACTACTTTAATGCTGGTTATACAAAAGGAAATTTAATAGACACTATTTCTTTAGTTGGTGACAAAACCATCTCTAATTATATACATAGTACCACACAAGTGCCTGTAGATTTCCCTGTAGCGCAACCTTTAGAATTAGAAACTATTTAATTAATAATCACAACTCATAAAATTTAAAAAGAATGAAAAAATTTATTGCAATAATTGTAATCGCATTAACCTTTACATTAACAGGAAATTCACAAGACAGCATGAAAACTAAAGCAACAACGGTTTCTTTAGAACAAACAAAAGGTGTATTTACTCAAACTGAATTAAGGTTAAAAGAAGGCGACTATATTTTTGAAATTGCCAATAATAATGTTGGTCAACAAGTAGGTTTTGTATTAGTCCCAAAAGGAAAAGATGCTTCTAAACCAGAAAACCATATAAAAACCGCTTATGTCACTAAAGCTGTAGAAAACAATACTAAAGAATCTAGTAATGTAACCACTTTAGCTAAGGGAGAATATGTATATTTCTGTCCTTTAAATCACACACCTCAGTATACACTAACAGTAGAATAAATCTAACTAAATAGATTTATTTATAAATAGAAAAAGAGCAACCTAATGGGTTGCTCTTTTTTATTTCATACAAATTACTGTGGTGTTATTTCCCTAACATTAAAAGCTCATTACAAACCACTTCTGTTACATAACGCTTCATGCCATCTTTATCCTCCCAAGAACGCGATGTTAACTTCCCTTCTATCGCTACTTCTTTTCCTTTGGTAATATATTTTTCTACTATCTGAGCCGTTTTTCCCCAGGCAACAACATTGTGCCATTGTGTGTCTGTAATTTTTTCGCCTTGTGCATTCTTATAACTATCGTTAGTTGCGATAGAGAATTTAGCTAAAATTTTGCCTGATTCAAAATTGGTGATTTCTGGGTCATTTCCTAAGTTACCAATCAACTGTACTTTGTTTTTAAGTGTGTTCATAATTTCTAAATTTAATGGTTAAACAGTTAATACTATCGAGTTCTGATGTTTCGACACTGCAAAGATGTGGAGGCTTGCAAATGATAATCGGTATTTACTTACTTACATTCGTTTGTAAACGTTTGTAATTAATTAAAACCGTTTAAGACGCTTTAAAAACGAAAGAATTAGACACAAAAAAAAGCACCCACTATCAGGATGCTAAATTCTAACAAGTTGTAAGGATACTGCTTCTTACCAAGTCAATGTGAAGATGTTCCTTGCAAATGTTTACACTTCAAAATTAAAACAAACGTATCCGTTAGATGTTAAGTACTGATTTTATCTGTGTTAAGGTTATGTTGCTAACTCCTATTATATTTTAAATTAATAGTAACAGGTTTACCTTTTATTGTACTTTTATAATTCAATTAACCAAAACCAAAATTCACCAGTTATAGCACCTAATAAAAAATGAGAATAAGTTTAGTACTCTGCATTATTTTAATCTTAACATCATGTAAAAACGACCCGAAACAAAACGATAAAGAACTGCCTACAACTAGTGTTAAAGCAGATCATTTAGAATTTAAAAATAAAGGACACGAATTAGTTTATAAAATGACTCAGAAAGTTGGAGATTACAGTCTTCTTGCTAGTAAAAAAGATGTTTCTTATACCTATACTTACCAAACACCAGATGGTAAAGCAGATGTTTCAAATGAGAAATATATGTTTAATAACGAATTATCCTATGGAAAATACACTAAGCATGAGCGTACACTAGCTCATCTAAAAGGAGTTATTGAACAAGGTTACGATGGTAACGAATTTTGGTTAAAACATAATGGTGAAATCGTAACAGATTCCTCTTCACTAAAGAAAGTAGCATTTAACAGACCTACAAATTATTATTGGTTTACTATGATGCAAAAATTGTTAGATCCTGGATTACAATATCAATATCTTCAAGAAAAAACGATAGACAGTATTACATACGATATTGTTAAAGTTACATTTGAATCTAAGAATAATGAACCAAAAGATATTTATCAATTATATATTAATACAGACACCCATTTAGTGGATCAGTTTCTCTTTACTGTTATGGATTTTGGAAGAACAGAACCAATGTTAATGGAAATGAAATACGAAAACATAGATGGAATTTTAATACCTACAACACGCAGATATAAGAGCTCTAATTGGGAGGCAGACGTAAGTAATGATCCTTGGATACTTGTAAATTGGTCAGATATTAAGTTTAACAACAACCTAAACAAAGCAGATTTTCAAAAATAAACCAATATATTTTATACTGTTCTAAACCAAAACATGAAGCAACTGCTCAGTAACATCAATCCTGTTACAAAAAAGATTACCTACACATACTTTGGCGAATTATAAATAACTTGATACAACGGCAAAAAGCATCTTAATTCACAAAACGCAAATTATAGCTAGGATTCTTTACAGCGGATTTTAAAATTTGGATTAGAAAAAATTTAACTTTCTAAAATCAACTCCATACTAGTTCTAGGAATGAGAGGCGGAATTATGATTAAAACACTTAGAAATGATTGTAACGACACCAATACTATTGAAGCTATAAAATTAAATCCTGTAATTATTGAAATTGCTAAAACTGAATTGTTAATAGATTTAAATCAACCTAAACAATAGTCAACTCTACAACAAGCTCTAACAACCTAGTCTTTGTTTTTTCATCAATACCAGAATCTGTTATAATCTCATCTACCTCATTAAGTCCACAAATTCTTCCAAATCCTTTTTTATTGAATTTTGAAGAATCAGCTAAAACTATTAATTTTTGTGACGCCTTAATCATTTCCTTATTTAAAGAAGCCTCCATCAAATTGGTAGTAGTAAGTCCATAGTCTAAATCAATACCATCAACACCTAAAAACAATTTAGTAAAAGTAAATTCTGCTAACATTTTTTCACCAACTGGACCTATTACAGAGGCAGAACTAGGTCTTACCATACCACCTAATTGAATTACATCAATTCCTTTAATTTTAGACAATATAATTGCAGTATTCAAAGAAGCTGTCAATACCGTTAAACCCTCTAATGGTTTAATATGCCTTGCAAATTCAATTACAGAAGTTCCTGAGGCAATTATAATACTATCATGCGATACCAAAGTATCTACAGCTGCAATTGCGATTTTATTCTTTTCTTTAGTGTGTATTTTCGCCTTAACCTTAACATGATTCTCTGTAATATATGGATTTACAGGTATTGCTTTACCGTGTGACCGAAACAATAGTTTCTTTTCCTCTAAAAGCTTCAGATCCTTTCTAATTGTTACTAATGAGACACCGAACTCTTTACTCAGGTCATGAACATTAACAAACCCATCTGCTTCCAGTTTTTGAATTATAAGTTTATGGCGATCTACAATATTTAGAGACATTTTAATTTCGTTTTAAACAAAAATAATACTTAAAACAATATAACGAAGTCAAAACAATACATTTTTTACAAATATCACAAACCAAAACGAAACCCATTTTCAGATATTCTTAATAAATTCAATCTAAAAAACCAAAATCGAAATAAAATAGCTTCTTTTTTAGGAATAAACACTAGTGATTTCGTATAAAAACAAAAAATAACAATAAAAAGCTTTTTTTTAGTTTCGTTTTGTTGTAATTTTATTGTCGAATAAAAAAAACAACAAGTCATGGATAGAAAAAAAATAATGAATGAGTTAAGAAATGATTCTAAAACTTACGATTTTATAATTATAGGTGGTGGTGCAACTGGCATTGGTATTGCTCTCGAGGCATCTGCAAGAGGATATTCCGTAGCACTACTTGAAAAATCTGATTTCACAAAATCTACATCAAGTAAAGCGACAAAGTTAGTACATGGTGGTGTTAGATATTTAGCACAAGGCGATATAGGTTTAGTAAGAGAAGCTGTCGTTGAAAGAGGGCTGATGTTAAAAAACGCTCCGCACATCACTAAAAGTCAATCATTTATAATACCTACCCATGGGTTGTATGACGAAATATTATATACTGTTGGTTTAACTTTTTATGATTTATTAGCAGGACGATTGAGTCTTGGAAGATCTAAACGTATCTCAAAAAAAGAGACCCTAAAACGTATTTCACTTATAAATCCTGATAAAATATCAGCAGGTGTTGTTTATTTTGATGGTCAATTTGATGATTCTCGTATGGCGATAAATGTGCTACAAACAGCTGTTAAATTAGGTGCCCGAGTTGTTAATTATTGTTCTGTAGATGACTTACTTAAAGATGCAAGTGGAAACATAACAGGAGTTAAAGCTCACGATGAAATGGACGGCACATCATTCGAAATAAAAGGAAAGCAAGTTGTGAATGCTACAGGTGTATTTGCAGATGATGTATTACAAATGGATTCTCCAGGAGCCGAAAAAACTATTACTCCTAGCCAAGGTGTACACTTAATGTTAGATAAATCTTTTTTACCTGGAGATGATGCTATTACTATTCCTAAAACAGATGATGGTCGTGTGTTGTTTTTAGTACCATGGCATAACCGTGTTATTGTTGGAACAACAGACACACCCCTTAAAACAGAATCTTTAGAACCAGTTGCTCTTGAAAAGGAAATAGGCTTTATTCTAGCTACTGCTGGCAGATATTTAACAAAAGCTCCTAAAAGAAGCGATGTGTTAAGTGTGTTTGCTGGCTTACGTCCTTTGGCTGCTCCAAAAAAAGAAGGAAGCAAAACGAAAGAGATTTCTCGAAGCCATAAAATTTACACATCAGATTCAGGACTATTAACTATTGTAGGTGGTAAATGGACCACTTTTAGAAGAATGGGGCAAGATTTGGTTGATAAAGCCGAGAAAAATCACGAATGGAAACATATTCCAACAAAAACAAGACATCTCAAAATACACGGTTACAAAGAAAATGTAAACCATGATAATCCATTATATTTTTATGGTAGTGATGAGGAGCAAGTACTAAAGCTTTCCCAACAAAACGGATGGAATAAATCTATAAGCGATTCTATGGGAATCATAGAAGCACAGGTTGTTTGGGCTGTAAGAAATGAAATGGCTTTAAACGTAGAAGATTTCCTTGCCCGTAGAGTTCGCTGTCAATTACTAAATGCTAAAGAGAGTGTTAAAATGGCACCATTAGTATCAAAAATAATGGCTGAAGAATTAGGAAAAGACCAAGCATGGCAAAATAAACAAGTAACAGATTATACAAAAGTAACCTCTAATTACATTTTGTAAACAACAATTTCAAATTACTAAAAACTAATAAGACATGAACAACAAACTAATTTTAGCATTTGACCAAGGGACAACATCGTCTCGAGCTATTTTATTCAATCACGATGGAGAAATTGTAAGAGTATCTCAAAAATCGTTCGAACAAATTTTTCCAAAACCAGGTTGGGTGGAGCATGATCCTAATGCCATATGGTCTTCACAAATTTCCGTAGCAGCAGAGGTCGTTGCTCAACAGGGTATTACTGGAGAAGGTATTGCTGCTATAGGTATTACCAACCAAAGAGAAACCGTTATTGTATGGGATAGAGAAACTAGTGAACCCATATACAATGCAATCGTATGGCAAGATAGAAGAACAGCAAGATATTGCGACGAGTTAAAAGATGCTGGCCATATAGACATGATTAAACAGAAAACAGGCTTAGTAATAGATGCCTATTTCTCTGCAACTAAGTTAAAATGGATATTAGATAATGTAGAGGGAGCTAGAGAAAAAGCTGAAGCCGGAAAACTATGTTTTGGAACAGTAGATTGCTGGCTAATCTGGAAACTTACAAGAGGAAAAATGTTTATTACAGATGTTTCTAACGCAAGTAGAACAATGCTATTTAATATTCATACCATGGCATGGGATGAAGAATTGATGGAGTTGTTCAATATTCCAAAAGCAATGTTGCCAGAAGTTAAGGAAAGTAGTGAAATATACGGAAATACAGCTACAACATTATTTTCAACAAAAATTCCAATTGCAGGAATTGCAGGTGACCAACAAGCCGCTTTATTCGGTCAAATGTGCACTAAACCAGGAATGGTTAAAAACACTTATGGCACAGGTTGTTTCTTATTAATGAACACAGGAGATAAAGCTGTCTATTCCAAAAATAATCTATTAACAACTGTTGCTTGGAAAATAAATGGGAAAACCACATACGCATTAGAAGGTAGTGTTTTTGTTGGTGGAGCCGCAATACAATGGTTACGCGATGGGTTAAGGATGGTAAGAACAGCACCTGGCGTAAATCATATAGCTGAAATGGTTGAAGATAATGGTGGAGTTTATTTTGTACCTGCCCTAACAGGTTTAGGTGCTCCTTATTGGGATCAGTATGCACGCGGAGCTATGTTAGGTATTACTCGAGGCACCACTGATGCACATATTGCACGTGCAACATTAGAAGGTATCGCTTTTCAGGTCTACGATATCGTAAAGGCAATGGAAGCCGATGCAGGCGAAAAAAGTATTGAACTTAGAGTCGATGGCGGAGCATCTGCCAGTAATTTATTAATGCAAATCCAATCCGATTTATTTGGGTTTAAGATCATAAGACCTAAAACCCTAGAAACTACTGCAATGGGAGCTGCTTATTTGGCAGGTTTAGCTGTTGGTTATTGGGATAGTATAGATGATATTCAATCACAATGGGTTATTGATAAAGAATTCTACCCAGAAGCTCCTAAAGAAAAAGTGGACAATATGTTGCATTACTGGCACAAAGCCGTTAAATGTGCACAGAATTGGATTGAAGAATAAACCTAATCAAAAACCTTAAAAACAAAAAATCATGTCAATTTTAGTAGCAGAAATATTAGGCACAATGCTCCTTATCTTACTCGGAAATGGAATTGTTGCCAATGTAGTCTTAAAAGGAACAAAAGGCAATGGATCTGGATGGATTGAAATAACAACCGCTTGGGCTTTAGCTGTATTTGTAGGAGTTGTTGTAGCAGGTCCATATAGTGGTGCACATTTAAATCCAGCTGTAACAGTGGGCTTAGCAGTAGCAGGTAAGATTTCTTGGGCCATTGTACCAGAGTATATCGCTGGAGAAATGATCGGAGCTATGTTAGGAGCATTTTTAGTATGGGTATTCTACAAAGATCACTTTAAAATAACGGATGACGAAGAAGGCAAATTAGCTTGTTTTAGCACTGGACCAGCAATTAGAAACACCTTTTCTAACTTAATGAGCGAAATAATTGGAACCTTTGTCTTAGTCTTTGTAATATTCTATCTAGCAGGTCCAAAATTAGACTTAGTAGGTGATGTAGATGCAAGAGCAATAATAGGATTAGGTTCTATTGGAGCAGTACCCGTAGCATTCCTTGTTTGGGTAATCGGCTTATCTTTAGGAGGAACAACAGGTTATGCCATTAATCCTGCAAGGGATTTAGGTCCAAGAATCATGCACTCTATTTTACCCATTAAAGGTAAAAGTGATTGGGGTTATGCATGGATCCCAATAGTTGGTCCTCTTATCGGTTGCGTAATTGCTGCCTACTTATATATGGCATTAATGTAATACTTTCTTTAAGCAAAATACAATGAAAAAAATACTAGTAATATTCGTAGCGCTGTTCGCAGTGCAAATGGGCTGCACCCAAGAAACAGCATCAAAAGACAGTCTTTATGACTTTAATGTAGACGTAAAAACAAATCATCTATGGAGAGGTTTGGTTATTACCGATAAACCCATGGTCGCCGTTTTCTCAAAATTGAGATTGAATAAATCAGGAAGTTTCACTACTGGTTTTTGGGGAGGAATGTCTTTCTCTAACGAGGCGGACGGAACATCGTACAAAGAAATAAACTACTATGTACAATATGCTAAAAACGGTTTATCTATTGGATTATGGGATTTATTCAATACCAGGAGCGTAGAAAGTCCTGACGTATGGAATTATGACAAAAACACAACCACGCATTTATTAGATTTACGGACCTCTTATACATTTAATGACAGTTTCCCTTTACGATTAGAAGCTGATATGTTATTGTACGGTAGCGGAGATTCCCAATTAAACGATGGTGACAGAGAACAAAGATATTCCACATATGTAGAAGCATCTTACCCTATAATCGGTAAATCTAAAGTTAACATAAATGCTTTTGTAGGTGCAGGATTTTCTTTAAATGGAGACACGCACCTATACGGTGATGGTGAGCAAAATTTTGACTTAGTAAATGTGGGCTTTACAGCCAAAAAAACTCTTAAATTTTCAGAGTTAAGTTTTCCTGTATCAGCTACAACACTTTGGAATCCTTCACAAAAAATAGCTAGAATACAGTTGGCCGTTAGCTTGTTTTAAATAGAAGGTTATCCCTATTTTTTAACCCCATAACTTGGAAATGTTTTGAGTTTTGGGGTTATATATTTTTTTTACCAATATTCTATAAAAATTAACTTGAGAAACCTTAAACCAGCAATAAATTGAACTTTAGACAAAAGCATAGGACAATGTTAATTCTAAGTCAAGCTCACAAAACTATACGGAATAAAACAACCTTCAAAACCAAGTTAATAAACGATATTTCTAAATATACAGAATACAGATTTTCAACTGATCCCTTTCTCGATATTTATGAGATTGAGAAAATAATTAAACTTAATTCCACAAACAACATAGTCTAACTTTAAATACAAATGAATAATTGTACATTTACCTACAATGAAACGTATTCTAAGCTACATCTATCCTGTTACAAAAAAGATTACCTCTAAGTACAGTGGAGAATTAGAAATAACTTGGTACAACGGCAAAAAACATCTTAATTCCCAAAATGCGAATTATAGTTACGGTTCCTTGCAACGAATTTTAAAATTTGGATTAGAGAAAATTGAACTCTCCAAAATAAATTCCATACTCATTTTAGGAATGGGAGGCGGAAGTGTGATTAAAACACTTAGAAATGATTTTAACTATACCAATGCTATTGAAGCTGTAGAATTAGATCCTGTAATTATTGAAATAGCTAAAACAGAATTTGATATTTCAGAAAACCAACAGCTTAAAATACACTGTACTGACGCTTATCAATTTGCAGAGAAAAACAACAAACAATTCGATCTTATAATTATTGATCTTTATATAGATCTTAGTGTGCCAGATAAATTTCTCAGTACCACATTTTGGAATTATATTTTAAACTCAAAATCATCAAAAGGTACCATTCTTTTTAATGCCTCAGTAAAAGACTCTAACCAAGAAAAAATTAAAACCTTAATTGACTATTTAAAATCAAAAGTCTTCGAAGTTACCGTTTATAATAAAGTTAATAACACCAATACTGTTATCATTGCTAGCGGTTTATAAGATTTTAATTATCTTGTAAGAACTAAAAGTTAGACTATGCGCAAAAAATGTCCAGAATGTGGTGATGTAATCATTGGCAGAATTGATAAAAAATACTGCAGCGATGGCTGTAGAAATGCGCAGAATAATCGCATTAATAAAGATGCCAAAAACTTAATTAGAAATACCAATAATCGATTACGAAAAAACTATAGAATTCTAGAAGCACTAAATCCTAACAAAAAGATGAAATGCTCTAGAGCCAAACTCATAGAAAAAGGATTTGATTTTAACTACTTCACAAGTATTTACACCACAAAAGCTGGCACAGTTTACTACTTTGTATATGACCAAGGTTATTTACCACTCGAAGGAGAATATTATGCATTAGTAAAACGTGATGATTAATGAATAGCAGTATTATTACCCTTCAGAATTCTAATTACTTATTTCCTGTTTTAATTATATTGCTCTTGTCATAGTACTTGCAATTAGCTATTATTTTAGTACTAAAAATATAATTCTAAAAACTTTACAAAAATCACCACATAAGTCTATTAATAAAATTAGAGAAAATGATTATGCTAAGATAATTGGCAAAGCCAAATATGTTCACCAACCTTTAATAGCTCCACTTAGCGGAAGGCCTTGCGTTTACTACCATGTTAAAATTGAAAAAAAAGTAAAAAATAGCTGGTCAACCTATGTTGAGGATAAAAAAATTCAAGATTTCTTTATTGAATCTGGGAATGAATTAGCCTTTATTAACACAACACAAGCTAATAAATTCAGCCAAATGTATTTAGTTAAAGACCATAAGGTACAAAGTGGATTCTTAAACGACCCTTCTTTAAAATTAGAGAATTACCTTAAAACTTTAGGTAAATCAAGTACAAGTTTACTAGGCTTTAATAAAACACTGAGATATAATGAAGGAGTTATTGAGTTAGATGAAAAAATTGCAATTAAAGGCATTGCAAAATGGAAAAGTTTAAGTGAACCTATTAAAGGCTATTCTTATTCTAAAATATTGCACATATACGGAAGTGAAACGCAAAAATTCATTATCACGGATTTACCAGAAGTAACTCAGAAAAGCAGAAACACCTAACCTTTAGTTGTACTATTCCAATTTTCTCCTTTAAGCTGTAAAGCTGCTTTTAAAATATCTTTTTGGCTAATTTGCCCAACCAGTTTTCCATTTTCTACAATAGGAAAACGTCTTCTTTTAGATTGCAAAAACTTATTCGCAGCATCAAAAACATCCATATTACCATCAATGGTTTCTACATTTGTTGCCATGCGTTTTTCAACATTATCATGCTCTAAAGGCATATTATAATATCTACTTTCACTTAATTGCTTAAGGCAATCTCCTTCAGAAATAATACCAACTAGTTCTCGGTTATTATTAACCACAGGTCCACCAGATATTTTATTCTTTATTAAAGACTCAACAACCTCTTGCACAGATTGATCTGGTCTAAACGTTATGAGGTTAGTAGTCATATAATCTCTCACTTTTAAAGCAATAGGCTCTGAAGTATTTTGCTGCTTACGAGCTCCTTGAAAACTTTTTATTGGCATAACGATTAATTTAGAGTGAATACTAAAGTTACTGAAAATTAATTGGTTAACCAAATTGAAAATCTAAAGGGTTAATATTTCGTATTTTTGTCTCTCATTTTATCCCTTAATATTGAAAACACAAATTAGCATTATAGGTTGCGGATGGCTTGGTCTACCTTTAGCCAAAACATGTATTGAAGAAGGCTTTTCTATTAACGGCTCTACCACATCTAAAGATAAATTAGAGGATTTAAAAGCGTTTCAAATTAAACCATTTTTAATCACTTTAAATTCATCTGGAATTTCTAGTAATTATTCTGAATTTTTAACAGGCAGTGAAACTGTAATCATCAATATTCCACCAGGATTAAGAAGAAACCCAACTAAAAACCATGTCGCAGAAATAAAACATTTAATGTTGGCTATTGAAAAACATGCTATCAAAAATGTATTGTATATAAGTTCTACTTCAGTATTTGAAGACCACTCCGATTTCCCTATTATTACATCAAAAACGCTTCCAAACGGCACGTCTAGCATCGCAAAGCAACTTATAGAAATTGAACAAATGCTTCAAGCAAATTCAAATTTTAATACTACAATTCTCAGATTTGGTGGTTTAATAGACGAAAATCGTCATCCTGCGAATTTTTTAGCAGGAAGAGATAATGTTTCAAACCCAAATGCACCTATAAATTTAATTCATAAAACAGATTGTATTTCTATTATAGTTACTATACTTAAAAAACAATTATGGAATGTCTCTATCAATGCTGCCTACCCTAGACATACGTCAAAAAAAGACTACTATTCAAATTGTTGTAAACAAAAAAACTTACCGCTTCCTAGTTTTAATAATTCACAAGAAAGTAAAGGGAAAATAATTGACAGCTCAATATTGGTACAACTTTTGAATTATCGGTTTAAGGTAAAACCCTAAAAGTGATTTAAAATTCTTAGTTTTAGCCCATTAATTTTTAAAATAAATAACAAATAATAAACTCAATACAAATGAAGACTATTACAATTGCAATGCTTATGCTATTTTCGGTAAGCCTATTTGCACAATCAAATACAGATTTAAAAACTCACTACGAAGCATATTATAAGCAGATGAAAAAACAAGGTGATGTACAAGGCATTATTAATGCAATGACACATCTTGAAGTATTAGAACCTTCTGTAGCACGTAGAGACACTATTGCCTACATCTATTTGTCTGAAGGGCAATACATGCAAGCCTTAAACACTATTGGTGTAGAAAAAAATGCTACGGACTCTGATATTAATGTTGAAGTAAAAGCTTTAGCATTAAAAAATCTGAATCAACCAAAAATGGCCTTAGAACATTTTGAAGTGCTTTACAAACGTGATCCAAATGTATATTTAGCTTATGAAATGGCAGATATGAAAATTCAGGTTAACGATTTAGCAGGAGCAAGGCTCAATATCGATTACGCTTTAACTAATGTAAAAGAAGATATGAAACGTGCCTTCTACGAAAGACAGCAGCCTTATGAAACCTCTATGAAAGCAGCATTAACGTATCTTAATGGACTTTTAACTTTCTCAGAAAATAAAACAGCGAATATGGATGCTGCCTTAAAATTAATGAATGATGCTTTAGCCATTGATCCTAATTTTAATTTAGCAAGAGTTAGCAGAGAGGCTTTAGAGGCTCAGAAAGCACAGCGTGCTCAAAAAGCTGCCGCTGAAAAAAAAGGATAACTTCTATTTATAACATAAAAAAAAATGCAGCTCAATGAGCTGCATTTTTTTTTATGTATTATTCATGTTGAATTTTATCGTAAAAATCCCGTTCTAACTTTCTATTAATTTGGTAATTTAGATTAGAAAACGCTACAAAAACATCCTTTATTCCTGTTATTTTATCTTTTCTTTCAATATTATCTATCGTTAAATTTTCATTTAATTTTAAAAGAGAGGTCTCTATAATTGCAATTCGAGACATTGTAGGGTTTGTTTTTACTTCCTCTGGTATTTGACTTTTAAATTCATCAATAAACTTTTTCAGGAGTTCTTTATCTCCATTAAAAAACGAAAAATCAGCCTTTTTTAAATAATTAATCTGCATAGCTAGCTCTTGGTACCTCTCCCAAGTAACAATCATTTTTTCGCTTTCAGGACTAAGTGCATAATCCTTATAATCTATATTCTCAATAGTTTTTGCCGTTATCTTAGCATTCTGATTTGTATTTTCAATAGACTCAGTTTGGCTTTCACTGCTTTTGTCATCACCACAGCTTAACACCATAACACAGCACAATAATAAAATGACAGATATAATCTTCATAGGTCTCTTAAATTTGAATTGTAAATATACTTAAACTATCCTTTTTTAATATTTAGTATTTGGCTTTTGAATTTAAGATAGAGAATTCATAAAATTACCCTCTTATTTTTGAAAATTTTAATATCTAATAGTATTAATTCTTATTATTTTTGCCGATAATTTAAATATAGTACATGTCTTCAAAAATATTAATCATTGGTGCCTGTGGGCAAATAGGAACAGAATTAACAACCAAGTTAAGAGAAATCCATGGAGTAGATAATGTTATTGCGAGCGATATCAATACTAGAAAATTAGATCTGGTAAACTCTGGCCCTTTTGTAATTTTAGATGCCAAAAATTTTAATGCTATAAAAGACTGCTGTATCAACCATAAAGTAGACACAATCTATCTTATGGCTGCTTTATTAAGTGCCACTGGCGAAAAATACCCAATGGAAGCGTGGGATTTAAACATGAACTCACTTTTTCATGTCCTTAATTTAGCTAAAGGAGGACAAATAAAGAAAGTATTTTGGCCAAGCAGTATTGCTGTTTTTGGACCAACCACACCTAGAGAAAACACACCTCAACATACTATTTACGAACCAACAACCGTGTACGGTATTACAAAACAAGTTGGTGAGCGTTGGTGTGAATATTACCACGATAAATATGGTGTAGATGTAAGAAGTATACGTTATCCAGGTATTATTAGCCATAAAGCTATGCCAGGAGGAGGTACAACAGATTATGCTGTAGAAATTTATCATGAAGCCATAAAAGAAGAAAAATATGAATCTTTTTTATCTGAAAACACCAGCTTGCCAATGATGTTTATGGATGATGCTATTAAAGCTACGACACAAATAATGGCTGCTCCTTCTGAAAACTTAAGCATAAGATCATCTTATAATTTATCTGCTATTAGTTTTACTCCAAAAGAAATTGCTGAAAGTATTAAAACTGAAATGCCAGAATTTTCTATTACATATAACCCTGATTTTAGACAAGCCATTGCGGATAGCTGGCCATCTTCTATTGACGATAGCGCAGCTCGTAATGACTGGAATTGGTCACACGAATTCAATCTTGAAAAAATGACATCAGAAATGCTGGTGCAATTAAAGAAAAAATATAATTCTTAAAATAGCTTTTTTTAGGACAATAGACGTTAACAATAAAATAAGTTAAAACTACAACCTGTAGCTATAATCATATGCGTTTCATACTAATTTTATGGTATGAATCCCAAATTGAATATAAAAGGTAGAGGCGCTCAAAAAAACACACCAAATCGTTTTTTTGAGTTGTCTCACGAAGTAAGAGACGACTTTTTAGAATACTGCCAAAAAGAAGGAGAACTTGTTAATAAAACAAAGACACAATATCTCAATGTCTTTCCTAAAACCATTGTAAATAAAGTTACCAGTCCAGATGTTGGGATGTCGTATTCTATTAATATGTACCAAGGTTGTGAACATGGTTGTATTTATTGCTATGCTAGAAATTCTCACGAATTTTGGGGTTATAGTGCAGGCTTAGATTTTGAACGTAAAATTTTAGTGAAAAAAGACGCTCCAAAACTTTTAGAAACACATCTCAAAAAGAAAAGCTGGAAAGCAGAACCAATTGTTATGTCTGGTAATACCGATTGTTACCAACCTGCAGAAAAGCAATTTAAAATTACAAGACAATGTTTAAAGGTGTTTTTAAAGTACAAACATCCTGTAGCAATAATCACTAAAAATGCCTTAATATTAAGAGATCTAGACATCTTAAAAGCACTTGCAAAAGATAATTTAATAGCCGTTAATGTTTCTATAACATCATTATCGGAAGACACAAGACGAATTTTAGAACCCAGAACAACAACGATAAAAAAACGCCTTCTTGTTGTAAAAGAATTAAGCGAAAACGGCATTCCGGTTAATGTGATGTTAGCACCAATAATTCCGTCTATAAATAGTCATGAAATTTTACCAATGGCAAAAGCTGTTTCAGAAGCTGGAGCCTTGAGTATTGCACATACTATTGTAAGATTAAACGGTGCGATTGGAGAAATATTTACTGATTGGATTAAAAAGACCTTACCAGATAGAGCAGATAAAGTATTACACCAAATAGAAAGTTGTCATGGCGGCACTTTAAACGAAAGTAGATATGGAGTTAGAATGCGAGGCGAAGGACAAATTGCCCAACAAATAAATGATTTAGTTCTATTGGCAAGATTAAAATATTTTAAGAATAAAATAATGCCAACACTAAACAGAAGCCTTTATGAACCCAATAAAAACGACCAATTAAAACTCTTTTAAACAACAAAAAAGTGGGCTCTCTACTGCCCACTTTTTTTCTAAATAAATAAACTAATAATATATAAACAACAATTTATATTCTGAAATTTTTGACAAACACTCTGTCGTTAGACTTAATAACAGTAGTATAACTACCCTTAAGAGTTTTGTCTAATTTGTACACACGGTTTAAAACATCTTCACCGTCTATAGTTTCTGTATAAATGAGCTCTCCTTCATAAAAAAGTTCTACATCCATTTTCTCACCATCTAATGCTAGTTTTGAAATTAAAACACTATTATTTTCATTTCTAACTACAGGCTTAAAAATTGTTTTTCTGTTAGCATCAGTAACAAAAACTATATTATTTTTAACCTCAATTGTACTAATATCAATTCTAAACCCATTAGTAACTTCAACATCATACTTACCATTTTTTAATTGTGTAAAATCAAAGAGTGTGGTAAGATTACCGCTATAATTTATTTCTCCACTATAGATAACTTCTCCAAAAGCATCAGATACAGAAATATGGTTTCCTTTTGTTACATAGTTAAAAGTTGGCGTTACTTCTAACATTTCGTTTGCGAAGCTTGTAAATGTTCCTAACATTACAGCTAATACTAAAAAGTTTTTAAATACTGTTCTCATAATAATTTCCTATTAAGTGATTACTGATACAAATGTATAAGGTATTAACGTCTTAGAAAACAAGCATTTTGGCATGTTTATGTTCTAAATTAACCGAATGCAGGCATCTTACAATGAATAAGGTTAAAATAGTGCATATTTTTGGTAATTTTCCACAGATAACAAAAACACAGTTTAGATTGTTCTTTTAATGTCGCCAGAAAAGATGAGTCCAATTAAGAAAGAATAAACTGTATTATTAATGTCTTAGAACTTTAAAAGATCTGTTACAAGACTTATTACAATAACTCATAGAGAAGGCTCTATAATAATATCAAAAACCTAAGGATAATTTAAAACGACTAAATTACATCGTAACTAAAAAGGTTTACACCAAACAATCTAGCATATACTAAACTCTTTTAAACAAAAAAAAGTGGGCTCTAACAACCCACTTTTTTAACTAAATAAAAACTAATGTATAAACAATAATCTATAATTTGAAATTCTCAACAAATACACGACCATTAGCTCTAATAATAGCGGTATAGTCTCCTTTAAGTGTGTTATCTAATTGATAAACACGATTTAGAATTTCCTTTCCTTTTACAGTTTCTGTATGGATAAGATCGTTTTCAAAATACAATTCTATATTCATTTCATTTGAATCAATTGCTAATTTTGAAATAATCACCTGAGAATCTTTAGATCTAAATACAGGCTTATAAATTTTCTTGCTTGATAGGTTTGAAAAAGTGACAACGTTCTTTTTAACTTCAACAGAATTAATTTCAATTTCAAAATCCTTATTTACTTCAACCGTATAGATTCCATCTTTTAATTGAGAAAAATCATATAATTTTTGAATGCTACCGTCATAATCAACACGTCCACTATAAACAACTTCTCCTGTAGAGTCTGATACTGAAATCTGATCTCCTTTACTTACTCTATTAAAAGCGCTTGGCACTTCTGAATTTATGTTTGCGTAGCCTGTGCATGTTCCTAACATCACTGCTAATACTAAAATATTCTTAAATAATGTTTTCATAATGTTTCATTTTTGGGGTTAAAAACTGATTAAATTAAATTGCTTTTTATTTTTAACAACAATTCTATAGCTCACCAGTTCAATAAAATTAACACTGCAAATATATAGCGGCATTTCATCGTGGAAAACATCATTTTTGCCATATTTATATACACAATTAACCTAATAAACCACGTTAAAGCAGTATTGTGTTAATTTTGCATATAATTTTGATAATTTCCTATAGATTGTCATTATAAATACCCTTAACTTTGCATATAATTATCTGTTATGAATACAAGAAAACCTACTTTAGAAAAAATAAGTCCTGAATTTGGAAGCTCATTATTAGTGAAGAGACATCAAATGGATGTCTATAAAGGTGAAACAAAACCATTTTGGCATTTTCACCCAGAAATTGAACTAGTATACGTAAATAAAGGACAAGGAAAAAGACACATTGGCAACCATTTGTCTTATTTCAACAATAGTCAATTATTATTAATTGGACCAAATTTACCTCACAATGGTTTTACAGATCGATTAACCATAAACGGCTCAGAAACCTTAATTCAATTTAAACCTGAATTTTTAGGAGATCATTTTTTTGATATTCCAGAAATGGGAAGAATTAACCGATTATTTGAACGCTCTAAAAAAGGCATTCTTTTTGGTGTAAAAACAAAACAGAAGTTAGGTCCTAAAATAGAAAAGCTTAACGAAAAAGAAGGCTTTAAAAAGATATTGATTTTATTAGAGGTATTACATGGTTTAGCAAAATCTGAAGATTACACCTTATTAAACGTAGATGGTTTTGCTTTTGAAACCGAACCACAAGATAGCGCTAAGATTGATATTATTTTTAAACACGTTAACCAAAACTTTAAAGAACATATTAGTTTAGATGAGATATCTGATAAAGTAAGTATGACGGTTCCTGCCTTTTGTCGCTACTTTAAAAAAGTAACTGGTAAAACATTTACAAAAATGGTGAATGAATACAGAGTGGTACATGCAACTAAGTTACTTTCGGAAAGTCAGATGAGTATCGCAGACGTTAGTTTTGAATGTGGATTTAATAATTTTTCACATTTTAATAAGCTATTTAAAGAATTCACAGGCAAAAGTGCTTCTAAATATAGAGGTGAACTAAAGTTAATGGTTCAATAATTAATGAGATATTTATGGAAGATAAAATAGAGGTTACAATTGCTTATTACACCAAGAAAGGCCAAGATATTTTAGATGCAGTAAATTCTAGAAACGATTTAACTGCAGATGAACTTATTCATTATGGTGAGGAAATGGCGATAATAGAATATAAATTAACTGCCTTAGAAGTGGCTAATGAGAATTAGTTTCTTTTTTCAACCTCTAATCCGTTTAAGACTGTATTAGGCATATAAACATTAAGTTGAGCTGAAGTATAAAAACACTCATTAGCTCCTTAATATGAAAATTATATTGCAATAACATCTTGTTAATTTCTTTCCAAGAATTATCTTAACTTTATAAAATAATTTGCAATATGAAATACAGCACATTTTTTAAAATTGGAGTTTTTTGCTTAACTATACTCCTATTAGGCTGTGAAAAAGATGAGATTAAATCTCCACAGATTGAATATGTTGATGGAGGTATTGGAACGTCACAAACTTCTGGCGCTATAGAGTTTAATTTTAATATTCCTAATAATTACGCTACAGGAAGAGTTCGTATTGAATTTCCTCAAGCTAATCTTTTAAATGAAGTAAATGGAATTGGTTATAAGCAAATTAGGTTCTCAAGTGTTTATTCAGGAACATATAACTACACTTTTGAATTTTGGGGAATAGAAAATAATAATAGTGAAGGTGAAACAGAAGTCCCTTCTTTAAGTAAATTTTTTATAATTGATGAAACTATTGAAGTTAAAAACGGACAGACATTAATAATCACGCAAGATGTAGATTAATTACAACTCTCCGTTCCATTCTGCAAAAAACTGTTTAAGAAACCCTTGCATATACTTATGGCGTTCTAATGCAATTCGTTTTCCTGTTTTGGTATTCATTTGATCTTTAAGCAACAATAATTTTTCGTAAAAATGATTAATTGTTGGAGCTTCAGAGTTTTTATATTCTGCCTTAGTCATCTTAAGATTAGGCTTAATCTCTAGGTTATAAAGCGGTCGATTTTTGAAACCTCCATAATTAAAACAACGCGCAATACCAACAGCTCCAATAGCATCTAATCTATCTGCATCTTGCACTACTTCCATTTCTTTTGATGTAAAAGATGGGTTTAAATCAAAAGAATTCTTAAAGGACATATTATCTATAATCTGAGTGACGTGTTCTATAATTTCACTAGAGACATTTTGTTTCAACAAAAATTCACTTGCAACTCTTGGACCAATAGTCTCATCTCCATTATTAAATTTTGGATCTGCAATATCATGCAATAAAGCCGCTAATGAAACAATAGTTATATCTACACTTTCGTTTTTAGCAATTAATAATGTGTTATGATAAACGCGTTCAATATGAAACCAATCATGACCACCTTCTGCATTTTTAAGTTTAGATTTTACGAAAATAATGGTATCTTCAATAAGTTTAGAATCAGAAACAGTCATGCAAAATGATTAAGCAGGATCTACCCATTTAAATTGAAATGAACTCTCAGGAATTTTCATGCGCTCAGACAAACGATACATTCTCGGAGGTAACTTCATTAAATAATCACGTGCTTTTTCAGCTTCATCGGTAAGACCTGTAATTTTATCAATTTCCCAACGGTCAATAAGTTTCTGTAAAATATCAACATAATCATTTGAAGTATATACTCCAATACGTTGTGCTGTAAAAGAAAATTCTTCGAAAGCTGTTCCAATACTTTCTCCAGATTCTCTTAAAAAATGTGCTGGCATGGCAATTTTTCGTTTCATCATATCGTAGAATGCCATCATCATCTGGCTTGGATCTACAGCAAAAATACGTTCTACAAACTCAGAATATGCATGGTGGTGGCGCATTTCATCACCAGAAATAATTTTACACATTTTAGCCAATTGTTTATTGCCTTTTTGCTTAGCAATTTTAGCTACACGATTATGAGAAACATAAGTAGCTAATTCTTGAAAGCTTGTGTATACAAAGTTTTTATAGGGATCTCTACCTGTACCAATATCAAAACCATCGTTAATTAAGTACTGTGTGGTTTTTTCAATCTCACGCATATTAACGCGCCCAGATAAGTACAAGTATTTATTTAAAACATCTCCGTGTCTATTTTCTTCACCTGTCCAATGTCTTAACCATGTAGACCATCCGTTACGCTCTACCTGATCTACACCTTCAACATCCATAAGCCAAGACTCGTAACTAGGTAAAGCCTCTTCAGTAATCATATCTCCTACTAAAACCACCCAAAAATCATAAGGTAATTCTTTAGAGAGTTCTCTAATTTCTCTTACATCTTCAAAAAATGAATCTTTAGTTGAATCTGGTAAAAAATCAGTAGGTTGCCAAATTTTTTCAACAGGGATTAAATATTTTTCTATAAGTGACTGAACATCTTTTTCTAGATGTTGCATCACTTCTAATCTCACATTTTTTAACGACATCTTGATGGTTCTTTTTTATGGGTTATTTCTCAATTCCTTCAACAATAGTTTGCTCAACTTGCTTAATTAATTCGAGTTTATCCGTAAAGTTAATAATTTCTAAGGGCTTATGAACAGTAAATTTCATATGATTTCCTATTCCCATAGGAAATTTTCCGTACCTCAACATTTTCCAAGAATTATTTACAGTTACCGGAACAATGAGTGCTGAAGGCACTTTTTTCAGCAACATCTCTAAACCTTTAGTTTTAAATGGCTTTGGATTTCCGTCTTTACTTCTAGTACCTTCTGGAAAAATTACAGCTGCACGTTTGGTCTTTTCAATATACTCGCCAAATTTTAGCATAGCTGGTAAAGCCTGACGTGGATTTTTTCGGTCTATTAAAACCGAACCACCATGTCGTAAATTATAAGATACGCTTGGAATTCCTTTTCCTAATTCGGTTTTAGAAACAAACTTTACATGGTGTTTACGCATGTACCACATTATTGGTGAGATATCATACATGCTTTGGTGATTAGACACAATAATTAATGGTCTATCTGTAGAAATATTATAAGGGTTGTAAAATGAGATTCTTGTACCTAATAAATTAAGGCAACGCATAATAAAAAATTGCAATGCATCTACTGCTTTTTTGAGACCAATATAACCAAAGACTTTGTGGCAAAACCATTGTATAGGGTGAAAAACACACAAGGTTAACAGAAAGCAGACCGCAAATAAAGCTGTAAGAGGATAAGCTAATAGTTTTCTCATAATGCAAAAATATGAAATGTAACGAAGAAAAAAACTGTCATTTTAAACGAAATTGAAACAAAGTGTTTCAGTACCATTTAAAATGACAGCTACTAATATTTAAATAAAAAGTTCAGTCTTAAGACATCACACTTTTTAGCAATACTCATTATAAGCATCCATAAGGTTTTCAGCAATTAATTCTGCTGGACGACCTTCAATATGGTGACGCTCTAACATATGTACTAATTCTCCATCTTTAAACAAAGCCATACATGGCGAGCTTGGAGGAAAAGGAACCATATGAGCTCTAGCTGCATCTACAGCCTCTTTATCTACACCTGCAAAAACAGTAACGATATGATCTGGTCGTTTTGCATTTTGTAAACTCGTTCTTGCTCCTGGTCTAGCATTGGCAGCTGCACAACCACAAACAGAATTTACAACAACTAGTGTTGTACCTTCTTTTGCAATGGCTTTATCTACAGCCTCTGATGTATGTAATTCTTCAAAACCTACTTTGGTTAAATCCTCACGCATTGGTTTTACTAATTCTGCTGGGTACATATCTTTTAATTTTAATTAATCTTAATTTGAATTGCAAAGATACTGAAAAATAGTAGGTAGTACACAGTCTTAAGTTGGGAGTTTAAATGATGCTATTTTGGTTTTCAATAGTATTTATTATAACTAAAAAGATGATCGGCTAAACGTGAGTAAGAAACCGTCTGCCGCAACACCCTCATCTAAAACTAGTTGTGAAGCATTTAATGTGATAATTTCATGATTAATTCCAAAATTATGTATTACTAAGTATGCGTCTTCACCAGTTGTTGACAGTACCTCATAATCATAAGTTCCAGATGATAAGCCATCATAAATAACATTTGCTGTATTATTATTAGTAACTGTTAACTCTAAATTATCTTGGTTAAAATCCCAAATTATTAGACCTATTTCAAAATCATCGTCAACTCCGGCTAAACCACCAGTAACATTCACTAAAGACCAAGAACCATTGAGTGTTGGCTCGGAGTTTTGCGGCGTATCATCATCGCTGTTGCAGCTTAATGTGGACAGCATTAATACTAAAATGTAAAAAGTAGTTTTCATAATTTATGGTATATATATTTCAAACGTTAATAACAGGCCATCAAGCGGAATTCCGTTATCTAAAGTTAATTCAGAATTTATGTATTCTAATCGACCTAAATTATAATCTTCGTTAACAATAAGATATTCTAAACCATCAATTGTAGTCATTGTATAACTGTATGAGCCTGTTTCTAAACCATCATAAACATCATCATTAGTGTTATTATTAATTACAGTTAAGGTATTAGAGCTATCATTAAAAGTCCAAAGTACCGTGCCTATATTAAAATTAACATTCGTTCCTGCTAATCCTCCGACAATACTTTTTAAACTCCATGGCACATTAATTGCTTCTTCATTTCCTAAATTATCGTCTGTACGACTACAGCTCGACAATAATAAAACGAAACAAATTAGTGGAATAAACAGATTGATTTTCATAATATTATAGTATTGGTTATATCTATAAGATGAATTTTCTATAAAAGGTTGCACATGAATCGTAACAATTTACATTTTCATCCCACTAACATATAGTATATTTGAATTTTATAAAACAAAAAATATGAGTTTTGCAAAATGGATAGGTGGTGCTTTAGGTTGGTCTTTTGGAGGTCCAATAGGTGCTATTATTGGATTAGCTATTGGCAGTTTTGTTGATAATTTATCAGAAAAAGGCACACCACTTTTAGGTGATCGCCGAACAGGACAACAGCGCGACACCTATAGAACAAGGCCAAAGTATGGTAAGCAAACATCAAAACCTCAAACGCAATCTGGAGATTTTGAAGTGAGTTTATTAATTTTAGCTTCTATTGTAATCAAAGCAGATGGTAAACAAGATCAACGCGAATTAGATTTTGTGCGTCAACAATTTACCAATATGTATGGCAAAGACAGAGCCAATAAGGCTTTTGAATTATTTAAGCGCATTACTAAGCAAAATATTTCTACACGTCAAGTTTGTTTACAGATTAAGCAAATGATGGATCATGCATCTCGCTTACAACTGCTTCATTTTTTATTCGGGATTGCAAAAGCAGATGGCTTAGTTACTGAAGACGAATTAAGACAAATTTTTACCATAACGGGTTATTTAGGAATTAGCAACAGAGATTACGAAAGCATAAAAGCAATGTTTTATAACAGTAGTGATAATGCTTACAAAATCTTAGAAATAGATAAATCAGCACCAGATGCTGACGTTAAAAAAGCATATAGAACAATGGCTAAAAAATACCATCCAGATCGTGTTGGTCATTTAGGTAAAGAACATCAAAAGGGTGCCGAAGCTAAGTTTAGACAAGTGCAAGAAGCTTATGAGCACATACAAAAAGAGCGTGGGTTTAAATAAATCTTAAGCTCCCATATATGTGTTTAGCCCATAATTGACAAATTTGAAATTATAGAAGTTTACTTTTTCCTTTCTTTTTCCTTTTTTTCAATATATTTAAAGTAGCGTTGCGTTTTATACTTATTAAATATAAAAACGCATAGGACAATAAATCCTACAATGATTAATCCGTTTTTACCGGTTAGATAATTTAATATATTCATGATTATTTAAAAATATTAGGCTTAGTCGATATAGAAACTAAAGCTTTCATATTATTTTGAAATGGTAATAACAGTAAGAAAATCACCCTCTAAATAAAAAGAAATCTGCTTTCATGTCTTCAATCTGAGCATCCTCATTCGTCATAATATAGTCTATTGCTTTAGACGTAAATTCATCTCCTTTTTGAGTTAAAGAAACAATGTTATTTTCAATGAGAATCATGTTATTTTTCTGCGCTAAATCCAATACGCTTTTAGCACGAATTTTTTGCCAATTAATATGTTCGTAAAGGTGGTTTACGTGACGCTCTTCAATTTCATCATGATTTTTTAGATGTAATAAAAACGTTAACAAGGAAACCTCTGTTTGCTGTTGTTTTTCTCTATACATTACCGCTATGATACCTTTTGTTGGCGCAAATAAATACACTAGCAAAAACACCAAACCAAGAACTGTTGTTATTGAGCCAGCAATAGAAGCATCTAGCCAATGCGCAACCCAATAACCGAAAATGGCACTAAAGATGCCAAAACTGATAGCTAATGCTAACATTTTCTTTAAATCAGTAGTTAGTAAATAGGCTGAAGCGGCTGGCGCAATCATAAGTGCAACAACTAGTATTGCTCCAACAGCATCAAATGCTCCAACAGTTGTTATTGAGGACACTGACATTAATCCGTAGTGAATAACAGCTGGTGAAAATCCTAATGAAGCAGCTAAGCCTTTATCAAACGTACTAACTTTTAATTCCTTAAAAAATAAGATTAACAATGTAATTGTAACGATTAAGATAGACCCAACTACCCAAAGTGATTTTGGTCCAACATCTGTGCCTCCTATTAATAATCTATCAAATGGTGCAAAAGCCAATTCACCCAACAAAACCGCATCGACATCTAAGTGAATATCATTTGCATTTTTAGCAATAAGAATTACTCCGATACTAAACAACGCAGGAAACACCAAACCAATGGCTGTATCTTCTTTTACTAAGCCCGTTTTTTGAATGTATTCCACAAGAACCACGGTAATAATTCCTGTTAATGCAGCTAAAAGAATGAGGACAGGAGAATTTAAATCTTGTGTTATGAAAAATCCTATAACAATTCCTGGTAATATAGCGTGACTAATAGCATCGCTAATCATTGCCATTTTTCTAAGCACTAAAAATGTTCCTGGTATGGCGCAAGCAACAGCAACGATACTTGCAATAAGCTGTATTTCTAATTGTGCGCTATTCATTGATTTCGTTTTGCTGATTATATAAATTAGAAGCTGTTTTAAAACCGTCTTGTGTTAAACTCCACATCTTTCCGTTAAGTTCTACATAGCCTTTGTCAACCAATTTTGAAAGTGTATTTTTTGTATACCCTTGAAAATTGTTTAATATTTTTATGGTGTGTGGATGCGAAATGTTTTCGTGAGTTTCTGCAATGTGATACATAAATGCTAGGGTTTTATGCAATTCTAAATCACGTCTATTTTTTATAACTCTAATTTGCTTGAATAATAAACCTCGACTCGGTGAAAATATAAATGAAAAACCTACAAATACACTTGCTACAAGTACAATAACTGGTCCTGTAGATAAATTATTTTGACTTGCACTTATTGCAGTACCAAAGACGCCTGAAAAAGCTCCAAATATCGCTGCTAAAAATACCATTGTCGCTAAACTATTTGTCCATTGTCTGGCAGCAGCAGCAGGTGCTAAAAGCATAGCACTCATTAAAACAACACCTACAGTTTGTAAGCCTAAAACAATAGCTATGACTATAAAAACGGTAATCAGAACATCTATAGTTCTGGTATTAAAGCCAAGTGTTTTTGTATAATCGGCATCAAAAAGTAAGATTTTAAATTCTTTCCAGAAAGTGAGCATTACTATTAAGCAAAGTCCTGTAACGATAGCCATCATCCAAACATCACTTTCTACTAAAGTTGCTGCTTGCCCAAAAAGATATTTATCTAAACCTGCTTGGTTTGCATTGGGTTGTTTTTGAATAAATGTGAGTAGTAACATTCCGAAACCAAAAAATACGGATAAAATAAGTCCTAAAGCGGTATCCGATTTTAAGTGGGTTTTGGTAACAATACTTTTAATCCAAAAGGTTCCTATGAGTCCACTAACAAGTGCTCCTACTAAAAGTGTATTCGTGTCTTTTGCACCTGTTATTAAGAAAGCAATTGCAATACCTGGTAATGCAGCATGAGAAATAGCATCTCCCAATAAACTTTGTTTTCTAAGTACAGCAAAACTTCCTAACATTCCTGTTATGGCACCTAAAATTGCCGTTCCCAACGTAATGGTTCTAAGGGTGTAGTCTGTGAAAACTAATTCTATGTATTTTGTTATGTCCAAAACTTTCTATGAAAGCAGGTATCATTCCCTACTTTATCGTGTTTTAATTTCTATTTATAAGATTCCTGCTTTTGCAGGAATGACAGCTATTCTTGTATACTGACTTTGTAATTAATACCATAAGTCTTCGTTAAATTATCATCATTAAAGATATCTTTAACTGGACCTGTGGCAATTTTCTTCACGTTTAAAAAAGTTACCCAATCAAAATATTCAGGAACGGTTTGTAAATCGTGATGCACTACAATGACTGTTTTTCCTGCTTTTCGCAATTCTTTTAAGATATTAATAATTGCTATTTCAGTTGTTGCATCGACACCTTGAAACGGTTCATCCATAAAATAGACAGATGCATTTTGTACTAAGGCTCGTGCTAAGAAAATACGCTGTTGTTGTCCACCTGAAAGTTGACTAATTTGACGTCCCTGAAAAGCTAACATGCCTACTTTCTCTAAAGCTTCGAGAGCTGCTTTTTTTTCTTTTTGACCAGGACGTTTTATCCAGCCCAAACTTCCGTAAGTTCCCATCATTACCACATCTAATGCTGTGGTGGGAAAATCCCAATCTACACTACCTTTTTGAGGAACGTAAGCGACAAGTTTACGTTGTTTCTCATAAGATTTTCCGTAGATCGTTACACTTCCTGCAATTGGCTTTAAAATTCCTAATATCGATTTTATAAGTGTGGATTTCCCTGCGCCATTTGGTCCTACAATAGCCATTAAAACTCCTTCAGGAATCTCTAAATCAATATCCCAAAGTACTGGTTTGTAATTATAGGCTACGGTTAAATCATCAACTTTTACTGCAATTGTTCCTGCTCCGGTAGTAGTCTCATCACTAAGACTACTATGTTTTATATTTTCCTTTGATTCTTTTTTCATTTTAGAATTAAACTAAATTCATGAGATTCCTGCCTTGGCAAGAATTTTATTTCAGAGCATTAACAATTGTATTCACATTATATTCAAACATACCAATGTAGGTACCTTCAAGTGTTCCAGCATTTCCAAGGGCATCAGAATATAGTGTGCCTCCAATTTTCACATCATGTCCTTTAGAATTTACAGAAGCTTGTAAAGCTTCAATAGTACGTTTTGGTACTGAGCTCTCTATAAATATGGCTTTGATTTGTTTTTCTATAATAAAGGTAGCTAATTTTTGAACATCTTGAACACCTGCTTCAGTAGCTGTAGATATGCCCTGTAAGCCGACAACCTCAAATCCGTAAGCTTTTCCAAAATAATTAAAAGCATCATGCGCAGTCACTAAGATCCTTTTTTCCACTGGAAGTGTTGCTATAGTTTGCTTAATGTTATTTTGAAGCGCTTCTAGTTTTAGGATATAAGCATTTTTATTGGCTTCGTATTTTTCTGCATTTTTTGGATCTTTTTCAGATAATACTGCAGCGACTTTTTTTGCAAATTGTTCAAAATAATTAATATCGAACCAAACATGAGGATCGTAATTTGAAGCAAAATACTCAGAACCTATAAGCGTGTTTTTATCGAGTGCATCTGCAAGTGCAATGGTGGTTTTGTTAGAACTCTCCATTTTTTCAAGTATCTCTACTAATTTTCCTTCTAAATGTAATCCGCTGTAGAAAATAATATCTGCATTCACTAATTTAGAAACATCGCCTTCGCTAGCTTTATAAAGGTGTGGATCTACTCCAGACCCCATTAAGCCTTGTGTGTTTACCATATCTGATCCAATATTCTGTACTAAATCGGTAAGCATAGTTGTAGTGGTAACTATATTTAACTTCCCGTTATCTTTAGTAGCATCCTTACAAGCTGTAAAAATGAGCGTGATAGCTAATAGGAAAATTATTTTTTTCATGTATCTAAATATTTATTACGAAGGTACTAAAATTGTATGATTAATTTAAGTAATATCTTACTCCAAAAAATAATCTGATACCTTGATTTGGTCCATAAACATAAGACGGATCAAATGTTAATGCGTATGGATTGTCTGTTGTAGGAATGACATCACCATCTCCATTAAATTGAACGTTTTCGTCAAAAGGATCATCTGCTCTAGCGATTATAAAAGGGTTTCCTTTGTTTGGTGTCCAATTTAATAGGTTTTTTACTCCAGCATAAATTTCAAGATTATCTAAACCATCATAGGTTGCTTGTATGTTTTGAATGCTCCACATTGGTGAATACTCTTGTCTTGGATCTAAATCTCCTAACAACGGCAGTCGCATTGGTCCGTAAAGATTTCCTGTATAATCTAATGTCAAATTTGTTTTGTAATTCTTGTAGGACAGCGACCATACGCCAGAGTATTGTTCGGTTAAAATTTGTTTAATGCGTTGGCCATTTTCAGTTTGAGAAATATCTTGATAAGTGGCACCTATAGATGCTTTTGTACCACTGCCAAAAACAGCATCGACATTAAAACTAAAGCCTTTAGATGTGGAGTAACCATCCAAGTTGCTGTATATAATTTCATTAGGATTGGTGTCGTAATCTGGTAGTATAGCATTAGTAAAATACGTGTACCAAGCTGAGGTATCAAAGGTAAAATACATACCATTGTCTAGGTATAATTTTTTCAAATAATTAAGTGTAACATTATAGGATTCTTCGGGTTGTAAAGCCTCTTCTATGATAACATCTCTTGCTCCTGTAAGTGCTGCATGTTCTTCAGTAAATAAATTGACGACTCTAAAGCCGGTACCTGCATTAAGGCGTATAATATCATTGTCAGTGGGTTTGTATCTATAAGCTATTCTTGGTGTGAAAATATTGCCATGTCTGCTATCGTAATCATAACGCATACCAAGTAATAAACTTTGCTTTTTGTTGAAGGCAATTTCATCTTGAATGAATAATGAAGGAATGGTTACTTCGTCGGCACTTATGGTTGCGGTTGTATTGTCCTTATAATAATTATAACGTAATGCAGTTCCGAATAATAAGTCGTGTTTGTCTATTTTTTTATCCCAAATTAACCGACCAAAACCAATGCGTTGTTGCGCTAAATATAGAGTGTTTCCATATACTGAATTTTGATCGTGATCGGAATATGAAAATTGAAAGTTCACTTTTTCACTCAAAGGCAATTCGTAGTTTCCTAAGATTTCAAAGCGCGACGTATAAATGCTTTCGCCATAAATAGCATCTCCACCTCTATAAGTTTTGTTCCATTGCAGTTCGCCTCCCCAACGATCCTCGTAAAAGTAACGACCAGCCAAAGATAATTTTCGGTTACTTGCCCTTTTAAAATCCCATTTTTGAAATATTGAAATGCGATCTTGTAAAGTTAAATCTGTAAAATTATCATTGTTATTATCTACAAGTCCATCAAACTTAAAGTAGTTAGTACCTACTAAAACAGTTGCTTTTTTACCTACTTGGGCCTTAAAACCAAGGTCTAAGTTGGTTTCTCCCCAACCAGTTACAAAGGCATCTGCAAAGAAACGAGGGGAGTTTTCAGGTAATTTGGTAATCACATTTATAAGTCCACCAACAGCCTCACTACCATATAATGAAGATGCAGGTCCTTTAACTACTTCTATTTGTTCAATAAGCGAATTAGGAATCCCAGATAATCCGTAAACTGTAGATAATCCACTGACAATTGGCATACCATCTATTAAAACTAAGGTGTATGGACCTTCTAAGCCATTAATATGAATATCTCCAGTATTGCAAATGTTGCAGTTTAATTGTGGGCGAACTCCATTAACATTCTGAAGAGCTTCAAAAATATTTGGTGTTGGATTTTTCTTTAAAAATGCAGGTGTGTAAACCTCTACAGGAACAGGACTTTCTAATCTTGAAACCGCTTTTAGAGTTCCTGTAATAATCACTTCATCAAGTGCGTCATCTTCGTTTAAGTTAAAAGTGATATAACTGCCTTTGGCTTTAATTTCAACGGTTTTCTTTTGAATAGTATAACCTGCAAAAGAAGCTACTATGACGTAATTTCCAGCGTCTAAATTAGGGATGCTAAAAACACCATTCTCATTAGTTGTGGCTCCTTTATCTGTGTTTTCAATATACACGTTTGCATACGGAAGAGGCCTATCATTGGACAGAACTTTTCCTTCTAAATTGAAAGTTGACTGTGGTGCTGCGCTAGTAAAAATCATAAAAACAAACACATTAATTAGCTTCATCTTGAATTATTTTTACACAAATATAAAAACATTTTTAGGTTAGTCTAAAAATATTTTAAGAAGTTTATCTTTTCTATATTTGCAATACACAATAAAACTATGATTACACTAACAGAAGAAAATTACATTAAAGCGATTTACCACTTAAGCAATAATGGCGAAAAAACGGTAAATACAAATGCCATAGCTTCTGCTATGCAGACAAAAGCATCTTCTGTTACAGATATGATTAAAAAACTATCTGAAAAGAATTACGCAGATTATAAAAAATACCAAGGTGTTACCTTAACAGATGATGGTAGACGTGTTGCTGTAAATATCATTAGAAAACACCGCCTTTGGGAAGTATTTTTAGTTGAGAAACTCAATTTCTCTTGGGATGAAGTTCACGAAGTTGCAGAACATTTAGAGCATATTAAATCGGATAAACTGATTGATGAGTTAGATGCGTTCTTAGAATTCCCAACACACGATCCACATGGTGATCCTATACCAGATAAGGAAGGTAACTTTAAGCATATTGAAAAAATTGTTTTGGCCAAAGCCGAAGTTGGATCTACTTATAAATGTGTTGGTGTAGACGATACGTCTTCTAAATTTTTAAAATACCTAGACAGTAATCATATTGCACTCGGCACAATAATTACTGTGAAACATAAAGAGCCTTATGATAACTCTATAAAGCTAACTTTAGAAAATTCTGAAATTGTAGTATCTCAAAGTGTTGCCAAAAATTTGTATTTGAAGAAGATTTAAAGTTCGATAATTACATCTTTTCATCTTAAAAGCTAAACTTATCATAAAATTTCAAAATCTAATCGGTAGTGTTCATTTTACATTATAATTTGGTCAATTATTTCAACAAAACCCCAAAATATGTCTCAAATATTCAAGTTTAGTATTGTCTGTGTATTGCTTTTAATTGTTTCGACAAGTTGTAAAAGTGAAAAGAAAGAAACTATTGAAGCAGAAGCCTCAGAACCAATAGTAGAAAACAAGATTCTCACACCAGTAGAAACTATTGAAAACGCTTATAATAAGGATGTCTTTTTATCTAATGAAGCTATTGAATTAGATATGGTCATTAGTTTTGGTGGTAAAGAACGCCTTAATGGAAAAATGACGTATTTAACCAATTCTACAAAAGGAAAAATTGAATTGAAAGATGGTACATTTATTTATTTTGATGATGAAAAGGTATTCCATTCTCCGAACCTAATAAATGACAAAGCCGCTCGGTTTGATGCTTATACTTGGATGTATTTCTTATTATTTCCTACTAAGTTGAGCGATCAAGGAACTATTTGGTCTAATGTAGAGGTTTCAAGGCTTAATGATAAAACATATAATACACAGCGTTTAACGTTTGAAGCCAATACTGGAGATGCACCAGATGATTGGTATATTGTTTACAGCGACCCAAAAACCAATATGATAGATTATGCGGCTTATATTGTTACCGTTAATAAATCTACAGAAGCAGCTGAATCAGATCCTCACGCCATAGGATACTCTAATTATAAAATGATTGACGGTGTGCCAATTGCACATAATTGGGAATTTTATGAGTGGTCTAAAGATGGTGGTTTAGGTAAAGTAATTGGTAATACTACTATCAATAATGTGAAGTTTGTAACTCCAACTGCTGATACTTTTTCTATTCCTGCAGATTTTATAGAAAAATAAGATTAAACCTATTTACTATTATTGCTCCTACTCTGTATAAAGGCTTTTAAGGCAAATACAAGAATAATTTCTATACCTGCAGCGAAAATACCATGAACGATGTTTAAGTCTAACAGCGTAATAAATACTAGTGCAGAAAATAATAGACCAATGCATGTAATGATGCCACTGATGAGGTCTTTTAAAAACGTTGATTTATTAGATTTGTAATCAAAAAAGTAAGCGATTGAAATAACAATTAATGACATCCGCAGCCATCATCACCTCCACAAGCTTTGGTTGATTTTTTCTTAGGTGACCAAATATATTTCCGTACTAAAAAAAGCAAGGCCAAACCTACTGCTGAAAAAACTAATATGTTTTGAATTATTGTGTTCATATCATTTCAAGACTTGAAAAGCTATTAAAGCTACAAGGTAAGCAAAAGCGCTCATAATTACTAATTGATACATTGGCCACTTCCATGAATTAGTTTCTTTTTTTACGATGGCAAGTGTACTCATACATTGCATAGCAAAAGCATAAAACAAAAGCAGCGAAATACCTGAAGCAAAGTTAAATAATGGTCCTCCAAGTATAGGATTTACCTCTCCAGCCATTCTGTTTTTAATGGTTTCTTCTTCATCGCTACCAACGCTATAAATGGTTGCTAAAGTACCAACAAAAACTTCACGTGCAGCAAAAGAACTTACTATGGCAATACCAATTTTCCAGTCGTAACCTAATGGTCTTATTGCTGGTTCTATAGCATGACCTGCAATACCAATAAAAGAATGTTCTAATTTGTGAGAAGCTATTTTTTGTTCTAATTCAATTTGAGATAGATTCTCTGAAGCATATTCTTCAGTAACAATATTTTCTGCATTATTAAAGTCATCTCCTGGGCCATAAGAAGCTAAAAACCATAATACAATAGAAATGGCAAGTATAATTTTACCAGCTCCAAATACAAAAGCTTTAGTTTTCTCTAAAACTGTTAAGGCAACGTTTTTAAATAATGGTAATTTGTAGTTTGGCATTTCTACCACAAAGAAACTCTTACTTTTTATTTTCAATATTTTATTTAAAATCCAAGCAGAGCCAACTGCGGCTCCAAAGCCAATAAGGTATAAGAGCATTAAAGTTAAGGCTTGATAGCTTAATCCTAAAATTCGTCCTTCGGGTATAACTAAAGCTATAATAATAAGATATACTGGTAATCTTGCCGAACACGTGGTGAATGGAGTGACTAAAATAGTAATTAAACGCTCTTTCCAGCTTTCAATATTTCGAGTTGCCATAATTGCAGGTATCGCACAAGCTGTTCCAGAAATTAAAGGCACTACACTTTTTCCGCTTAACCCAAAACGTCGCATAATACGATCCATTAAAAAGACTACGCGACTCATATAACCACTTTCTTCAAGAATGGAAATAAACAAAAACAAGAAGGCAATCTGTGGAATGAATATAACGATGCCTCCAAGTCCTGAGATAATACCTTCAGCCAAAAGATTTGTAAAGGCACCTTCTGGTAAGGTGTTTTTTGTCCACTCGCTTAACGAGGCAAAAGAACTATCTATAAAATCCATGGGAATACTCGACCAATCGTAAATCGCTTGAAAAATGGTGAGTAAAATGATTCCAAAAATTAAATAACCCCAAACTTTATGTGTTAGAATTCTATCTAACTTTATACGTAAATCTTTAGCAGACTTAAGGTCAATACTTTGTCCTTCTTTTAGAGTTTCGTTTATAAATTGGTAACGTTTTATGGTTTCCTTTTGTTGCAAACGTTTTAAATCGGCTTTAGACTTGGTTTTAAAATCTTCTACTTTATCAAATGTTGTTCGATCCGTTTTCCCAAAGTTGACATCTTGCGTAATTACTAACCAAAGTTTATATAACAATTGATTAGGGAATGCTTTTCTTAAGTTGTCAAAATAGGCTTTATCTATGCTAGATGCATCTAGACAAGGTTCTACAGAGAGCTCTTTATGAGTCGCTATTAATTCTTTTAACTTGTCTATGCCCTTGTTTTTTCGAGTACTTACTAAAGCAATCTTAGTTTTAAGCTCCTCTTCTAAATGATCTAGATTTAATGAAATACCTTTATATTCCATTCTGTCAGCCATATTAATGACTAAAATTGTTGGAATTTTTAAGTCTTTAATTTGAGTGAATAATAAAAGATTCCGCTTCAAATTTTCAACATCACTAACAACAACAGCAACATCTGGGTAATCTTTATCGTTTTTATTAAGTAGTAATTCAATAACAACGTTTTCATCTAAGGACGATGCATTTAAGCTATAGGTTCCAGGTAAATCAATGATATGCGCTTTTACTCCTCGTGGCAGTTTGCAAATACCCTCTTTCTTTTCAACCGTAATACCAGGATAATTTCCAACTTTCTGATTTAATCCAGTAAGCGCATTAAAAACAGATGTTTTTCCTGTGTTTGGGTTTCCTATTAATGCAACGTTGATCTGCTTACTCATGTGCAGTTTCAATTATAATGTGAATAGCAGTTTCTTTTCTAATCGCTAAATGTGTTCCGTTAATGTTAAGATACATTGGATCCGCGAAAGGAGCCACTTGTACAAGTTCTACTAAATTACCAGGTAAACAACCCATTTCGAGAAGTTTTAATGGAATATGAATAGAAGACACATCAGTGATAATGCCTTGTTGTCCACGTTTTAGATCTGCTAATGTCAACCTTATCCTTATTTAGATTAATTTTAAAGAAGCAAAAGTAAGAGAAATTTGTTAGTGTAAAAAGCAAGACAATGAATATTTATTTGCGTGAGCGGTTTTTACAAACCATCAAAATACTTTAAAGTTTCAATATCTTCTAAAATACGTTCAATATCCTCTGGCTTTGTACCGTCATAAAATCCTCTAATTTGACGCTTTTTATCTATGAGCATAAAATTTTCAGTATGGATCATATCATATTCATCTCCGTTACCATCTGTTTTTACAGCCAGATAACTCTTTCTTGCTAGTTCATAGATTTGTTTTTTATCTCCAGTAACTAAATTCCACTTTCTATCTATAACCCCTTTTTCAATCGCATATTTTTTAAGTTGTGCAACACTATCAATTTTTGGAGTTACTGAATGTGAGAGTAACATAATATCTTCATCATCAACAATGGCATCTTGTATTTGTCCCATGTTTTTAGTCATTACTGGGCAAATGGTTTGGCAGGTAGTAAAAAAGAAATCTGCTACATATATTTTATCCTTATAATTATCTTGTGTTATCGTTTCTCCGTTTTGATTGGTTAAACTAAAATCTGCAATTTTATGATATTTTAATTGATGTTGAATTGTGCTATCTACTAATTCTTCACTTACCATAGCAGGCTGATATATAGGAAGTGGTTGTTTCACATTCAACACATTATAAATGATTGTCATAATAATAATTGAAAGTATGGAAAAGAAAATTCCGAAATTTTTATAGCCTTTAAAAAATGAAATAAATGACATTATAGATCTGTTAAAAAAAATTTGAATATCAAAAATACAACCGAATCTCAATAAATACTTTATTTTTAACACTAAAAATGAAGGCTATGACACGATTTTTTACATGCTTTATATTTCTATTTGTACTTCAAATAAACGCTCAAGACTATAACGATACGCTAAATGCTATTCGGTCTGCAGAAGCAAATACAGCATTACTTCAAATGAGAAATTCTCAAAACGAGAATACAGGAAATTATGATGTTAAATACCATCGCTTAGAATTAAATGTAGATCCTTCACAAGCCGAAATTTCTGGGGAGGTTACTACTTATTTTGAAGCAAAGGAAGCCATGAGCGAAATCACCTTTGATTTAGCTGACAACATGATAGTTTCTCAAGTTTTACAACGTGGTAACAGCTTAAGTTATGCACAAAATTCGGACGATGAATTAGTTATTACATTACCACTTACACAGGCACAAGGTGTTTTAGATTCGTTAACAGTAAGTTATTCTGGTAATCCTATAAGCTCTGGTTTTGGTTCATTTGAACAAACTACACATAATGGTGACCCAATAATTTGGACGCTATCTGAACCGTACGGAGCAAAAGGATGGTGGCCATGTAAGCAAGATTTAATTGATAAGATTGAAGCGATAGACGTATATGTTACAACTCCAGAATTTAACCCATCAAATGAAAGCTATGTTGTGGCTTCAAACGGACTAGAAATAAATCAGACTGTATCTAATTCAGAAAAAACGACTCATTTCAAACATCAACATCCAATTCCTGCCTACTTAGTAGCCTTTGCCGTAACAAATTACGAAGTATATTCTCACCAAGTTCCTAATAACGGAAATCCTTTTGATATTGTAAATTATGTATATCCTGAAAATTTAGCAAGCGCTCAAGCAAGTACAGGTGTAACTGTAGATATCATGAATATTTTTACCAATTTATTTGAAGAATATCCTTTTGCAGACGAAAAATATGGCCATGCCCAATTTGGTTGGGGAGGAGGTATGGAGCATACCACAATTTCCTTTATGGGTTCTTTTAATAGAGGTCTTATTGCTCACGAACTAGCGCACCAATGGTTTGGCAATAAAATAACTTGCGGTAGTTGGAAAGATATATGGTTAAACGAAGGTTTTGCAACTTACCTAGCAGCATTGGCTATTGAAAATTTAGATGGCGAAGCTAGTTTTAAATCGTGGAGGCAACAGACCGTAAACAATATTACATCTAGCCCAAGTGGATCTGTATATCTCACAGACCAAGATACAACAAGCGTAAATAGAATCTTTAGCAGCAGACTGAGTTATAATAAAGGAGCTATGGCGTTACATATGTTAAGACGCAAACTAGATGATACCGACTTTTACCAAGGTATGCAAGATTATTTAGACACACCTGCACTAGCCTTTGATTATGCTAAAACTCAAGATTTTATTGATGCCATGGAATTAACAACTGGTGAAAATTTAGATGAATTCTTTAATGATTGGATCTATAACCAAGGATATCCAAGCTATAATGTTAATTGGAGTCAAAATGGAAATCAGTTACAAATTATGTTATCACAAACGCAAAGTCATTCGTCTGTTTCCTTTTTTGAAGCAGGTGTTCCTATAAGGGTTATTGGCACATTAGGAGAAACATTAGACCTTGTTTTAGATCATTCAGTAAATGATCAACAATTTTTTGAAACTATAAATTTCACCATTCAAGAAGTGCTATTTGATCCAGATTATCATCTAATCTCAAAAAACAATTCCATCACCTTAAGTACTTCTGATTTTAATTTTAATTCTGATATTACGCTATACCCTAACCCAACAACCTCAGTAATACATATTGAAAAACCAGAGCATATAGAGATTAAAGATATTAAAGTCTATAATAGTTTAGGTCAATTATTACTGCAACAACGTTGGAATCCCGAACTTGATTTAAATACTTTAGCATCAGGTATCTTATTTGTTCAATTTCAAACAGAAGACCAAATAATTAATAAAAGAATAATAAAAATTTAGCGAAGTATTGCATTTAGTTTATTGGCATTTATTTAAAATTCGTTTCATATAAAAGCCTTACTTTTGCAAATCGAATTTTGAAAAAATCACATGGAATTTATTATAAAAATATCTCAATTTTTACTTAGTTTATCCTTGCTTATTGTATTGCATGAGCTCGGCCACTTTATACCAGCAAAGCTTTTTAAAACTAAAGTCGAAAAGTTTTACCTCTTTTTTGATGTAAAGTTTTCACTCTTTAAAAAGAAAATTGGAGATACTGAATATGGCATTGGTTGGTTACCATTGGGAGGCTATGTAAAGATCGCAGGAATGATTGACGAGAGCATGGATAAAGAACAAATGGCATTACCACCTCAGCCATGGGAGTTTCGTTCTAAACCAGCTTGGCAACGTTTAATTATTATGCTTGGTGGTGTTACCGTTAATTTTATCTTGGCTTATGTAATTTATGTCGCTATTTCTTTTGCTTATGGAGATGCAGATATAAAAGTAGATAGTTTAAAAGATGGTTATTGGATAGATAATCCGACATTAATAGATATAGGCTTTAAAACGGGAGATAAAGTTTTAGCTATTAATGAGACACCAATTGTAAATGATTCTGATATTGGTTTTAATCTTATAAGTGCAAAATCTATTACAATTAATAGAGGAGGTGAAGAAAAAATAATTGATTTACCAGAAGATTTTTTAGGACAATATTCATCTAGCAAAAGTAAACTCAACTTTGAATACCGAGTTCCTTTTATGATTGCAGAAGTTCCAGATTCATCATTAAATGCTAAGAAAGATTTAAAAGTTGGTGATATTATTACAAGTATTAATGGTAAGCCGTTAAAATATTTTGATCAATTAGAAGTAGCAACCAAAGGATTAGAAAACTCAACAGTAGCTGTAGAGATTTTACGTGAAGATAACACAACCATTAAAAAAGAGTTATACTTAGATAAAGAGGGTAAATTTGGTGTTCTTAGAACGATTAATCCACCTCGATTTGAAGAGTTAGGTTACTACGATATTTTTAGAAAAGAGTATACTTTTGGCGAAAGTTTTGCTGCTGGTGGACGTAAATTCACAAAAACAATCACTAACTATTTCGACCAATTAAGAGCGATTTTCAACCCAAGCACTGGTGCATATAAAGGACTGGGTGGTTTTAAAGCTATTTACGATCAATTTCCTAGCGCATGGAGTTGGCCTTATTTTTGGGGATTAACGGCTTTTCTATCGATAATGTTAGCCATACTAAACCTGCTACCAATACCTGCATTAGACGGAGGACATGTGATGTTTTTATTATACGAAATGATTTCTGGTCGTAAACCAAGTGAGAAATTTTTAGAGCGCGCACAAGTTATTGGATTCTTTATTTTGATTGCTTTGGTGTTATTTGCTAATGGTAATGACATATTTAAAGCCATCACGAATTAATTTTTTTTAATTTTAACAAAAAAAATATTATTTCGTTTTGTAATAATGAAAATACTATATATATTTGCGCTCGCTAACGCGAAAAATAACCTTCCTCTTTAGCTCAGTTGGTTAGAGCATCTGACTGTTAATCAGAGGGTCCTTAGTTCGAGCCTAAGAAGAGGAGCAAACAAAACCGATACGAAAGTATCGGTTTTTTTGTGTTTTATCGATTCCTGAGTCTTTGTTTTTTAATCTGACCCATCATCTTATAGTAGAAATTAGAAGCCTAGCTGAGCATCGTTATAGAAGGTAGTTGCTTTTTTTTAAATATCAATTTTGAGTAGTAATCAGTTAAGATTAATGTTTTATGACATAAAACCACAAGATATCTTTGCATAAACTGAACAAGTAACTTATGTTTCAAATATTTAAAATACAATTGTTAATAATGAGTCCGCTATTAATAGCGAGCTTTATTTTAATGGCACCATTATATTGCCTATACAAAATAACCTCAAAACAGGTTACTGTAAACTAAATTTCTTTAACACACCTATCTATTTGCCTGGGAACTCAGCTTTACGTTTCTCTAGGAAAGCAGTAGTTCCTTCCACAAAATCTTCGGTACCAAAGCATTTACCAAATTGCTTAATTTCTACTTTAAAGCCATTTTTACCATCTTTATAATTAGCATTAATTGCTTTTATAGCTTTACCTATAGCAACAGATGAATTTCGCATAATTTTACTTGCAATTTTCTCGGCAAAGGGCAATAATTCTTCTTGTGCAACAACGTGGTTTACTAATCCGTAATTTAAGGCTTGGTTTGCATCAATCATACCTGCTGTCATTATCATTTCCATCGCTCTACCTTTACCAACTAAATGAGGTAATCGCTGAGTACCTCCATAACCTGGAATTACACCAAGAGAAGTTTCTGGCAATCCCATTCTTGCATTAGTACTAGCAACTCTAAAATGACTAGCCATTGCTAATTCTAATCCACCTCCAAGTGCAAAACCATTAACAGCTGCAATTACAGGTGTACTTAGATTTTCTACAAAATCAAATAATAACTCCTGTCCTTCTGCTGCAAGATTCCCTCCTTCTTTTACACTGAAATTTGCAAATTCGCTTATATCTGCACCTGCTACAAAAGCTTTTTCTCCACTACCTGTAACAATGATAACTTTTGTATTATCATCATCGTTAGCATGCTTAAAAGCCTCATGAAGCTCTCTAATAGTTTCAATATTTAAAGCATTTAGCTTTTTTGGTCTATTTATAGTGATAGTTGTAATTCCGTTTGAATATTCTGAAAGTATGTTTTCGTAATTCATTTAAATCTATATTTTATTCCCTTAACGTTAGGGCGTTATTAATGGTATTTTCTATTTTTTCGCAAACCATATATCTATAATAATAGAATTTAGATAGTTTGCTATTAAATTCCTTATTGAGAAGGAAGCATTTGATTTTTAGGAAAACTTACAGTGAAAATGGTCCCTTTTCCTAACTGAGTAGTAAAGGTAATACTTCCGTTATAAGTTTCAACTATGTTTTTCACCATAGCTAAACCTAATCCCATTCCACTTGACTTTGTGGTAAATTTAGGTTCAAAAATTTTAGACTTCGTATCCTCTGCTATTCCAGAACCATTATCTTCAATAGTAATATTAACATTGTCACCATTGCTAAAAACACGCACTTCTATTTTAGGATTTTCAGAATCATCAGCAATTGCCTGAATTCCGTTTTTAACTAAATTGGTAACGACTCTAATTAATTGTGTTCTATCAAATTTAGCGATGATTTCTTCGGCTTCAGAATAAAATTCAATGTAATGCTCATTGAAAATATCCAATGCCAACTTCACCACATGTACTACATTAAGATTTTCACTTTTTTGAGCTGGCATTTTCGCAAAATTAGAAAATGCAGAAGCAATAGAACTCATGGTGTCTATCTGTTGAATCAGAGTGTCACTGTATTCATCTACTTTTTGATGTATGTTTTCGTCTTCTGGATCAAACTTACGTTGAAAACTCTGAACCGTTAGTCGCATTGGTGTTAACGGATTCTTTATCTCATGTGCCACTTGCTTTGCCATTTCTCGCCAAGCTTGCTCACGTTCATTAGTTGCCAAAACTACAGCACTTGCCTCAAGCTGATCTATCATGCTATTGTAAGCATTGACTAAAGCATCTATTTCTTCGCTTGAAGATTCTATCTGAATTTTTTTGTTTCGCTTTTCTAATCGTGTTTCATTCATCTTATCACTAATTGTTTTTAGTGATTTAGTAATAAATTTAGATATAAAATAGGCAAAAATAATCGCCACAAGAATCAATACTAAATAAGCATAAGCTAAACGCATTAAGAATTCTTTTAGCTCTTTGTTTAGAAAATCATCATTCTCCAAATAGGGTAAATTTAAAATGGCTAAGGTTTTAAATTTTTCATCGGTGATATAAGAATAGGATGATTGAAAAGTTTGACCTGCTTCTTTATTTTTTACAACATAACGATGCTCTAAAGTATTAGACAAGGTGTTTAAAATTTCGGCATTTAAACAATTTTGAATCGTATCTCGCTGAATGGAGCGTTTTGAACTTTTTAATAATTGCCCATCTAAATCATATAAATTAATCTGTAAGCTATGAATAGCATCAATATCAAATATTTCGTCTTTAAATATTAATGGTATATTCTCTGTTGTAACAGGATAAGTAGTTTCTCTAATAACAAAATCAATACTCTGCTTTATCGCTTTTTCTTTACGTTCTAGTCGCTCTTTGTGGTAATCTTTAGCCTCCTCACGATACTGATAAATGGTTACAGCAGCTATTAAAACTGATGCTACTAATACCAAAAGTATCATATTGATAACTATTCGAGCTCTTAAAGACAGACGTTTTTTAGTCATAGAAATGCCCATTAGGATGGGTATCTTTTAATTCTGAATTATAAGTTTTAAATATAGCAATAATCAATCCAAAA
>TARA_R110002111_G_scaffold247140_3_pt1 | contig 58241 bp, 35 predicted proteins | sample TARA_R110002111 | Tara Oceans TARA_R110002111 (sample SAMEA4397363) | marine metagenome | biome: Polar Biome; feature: [ZZZ] marine water layer (ENVO:01000295); material: water (ENVO:00002006), including particulate matter (ENVO:01000060) such as... | depth 199 m
CGATGAGTATGCGAAATTGCTCGAAGACAATCTGACCAAGGTCATCATTCAGGCCAGCAAGTCCCTGGCGAAGGCAACGCTGGCGTACGGGGAAGACAAGGCGACGTTTGCGATCAACCGTCGCGGCAAAATCAACCCGGATGGCCCCGTCGATCATACGGTGCCAGTGCTGCGCGTTACTGACGCAACCGGGAACACGAAAGCCATTTTATTCGGGTACGCCTGCCACAACACGACGATCGGCCTGTTTGAATATTGCGGCGACTATGCCGGTTTCGCACAGATTGCTCTGGAGAAAAAGTACCCTGGAAGCCTGGCGCTGTTCATGCTGGGCTGCGGAGGAGATGCAAATCCCGATCCGCGTGGCACGCTGGCTCTGGCGGAACAGCATGGCAATTCCCTGTCCGACGCGGTGATCCGTGCGATGGAGCAACCGCTGGATCCGATCAAAGGACCGCTCACCGTCAAATTTCAGAGAACTGATCTGCCGTTTGTGGACCCGCCTTCCAAGGCAGACTTGATCAAACAACAGGGGCAGGGGGATATCTACTCTCAGCGGCTGACGAAGTATCTGCTGAACCAACTTGACCAGCAGGGGGCCATCGAGACTTCCTATCCGTTCTCCGTTCAGGTGATTTCGTTCGGCGATGATCTGACTCTGGTCGGTCTGGGAGGAGAAACGGTGATCGATTATTCCATTCGACTGCATGAAGAATTTACCGGACGTCGTCTGTGGGTCGCCGGTTATTGCAATGAAGTCTTTGCCTACGTCCCCTCCGAACGTGTTCTCAAGGAAGGGGGATATGAAGGAGGCGACGCCATGAAGTATTTCGGCTTTCATGGCCCCTTCCAGCCCGGCGTGGAAGACCGCATTATTCAGCTCGTCCATACGCTGCTGAAACCGTAGTAAAGCGGTCGTGTGTCTGTTTGAGAAAAACGTGTCATTTTTCGGAGTGCGGAAACCAAAGAGTTGTGCGGAAGGCCTCCGCCTTCTCAGGAAAATCACGATGTTTTTTTCACGCTTTGTCTGATCTAAGCGTAATAATTCCAGGCAGTAATGTGAAAGTGGATTTGTGAATCGTAGCAAATCCAGTCTGTCCAACTGGTGAAGAATGATTTCGTTCAGGAGTCGTCTCTGCACATTGCCCGAAACACACGGTCTCGGAAGATGTTTTTCTAACTGGTTGTCAGTGCGTAACTTACCGATTATAAAATGGAGGTTTCTATAAGGGGGGATTTTGCCGACTTCAAGATTGCTATTGTCTCAATCTGAAAGGTGGGAAATAATATAAGTGCTCGAAAGATTGATAAGTCACTAACATTCCTGTGTGGCATGCCCTGAAAGCTGTCGAGTCACGTCCACACGATAATCCCAATTTTACAATTTGGTGTTGGCCATGGATGGTCTCTTAAACAACCTCGTCACAGATTCATGTTTGTATGAGGGAACTATCCCTGCGCTGGTAGTGTCTATCAAATGCAAGAAAACTTTAGGTCCTTTTGAAAGGCAGCGCTTGAGAAAGAACTTGTTCAATTAAATAACCTCGAACTTATTGGCCTACAAGGCGGCCTGCCGGAATGCATGTCGTGAAGCCAGGAGGAGGATTCCCATGGAAAATGGTCGATCAATTTTAAATCAGATCTCTGGTCAGTTGAATGCTGATTCATTTCTTCAGGAACATTGGCAGGGGACTTTTGATGAGTACCTTGATCTGGTTCGAGCGGATCCGAAAGTGACGCGAACGGCGTTTCAGAGAGTTTATGACATGATCATGAGCTATGGAAAGTATCCCGCCGTGGAAGGCAAAAAGGGACTGGTCCGCTATCGCTTTTTTGATGACCCGGTTAACGAAGGTCACGATGGCATCTTCGGTCTTTCGAAACCATTGATGGAACTGGTTAACGTCTTTAAATCCGCGTCTCTCAAGTACGGCAGCGAACGCCGTGTCCTGTTGTTGCACGGGCCTGTGGGAAGTTCAAAAAGTACCATTGCCCGTCTGTTAAAACAGGGGCTGGAACGTTACTCACGTACCGAAGAAGGCGCCCTCTATTCCTTCGGCTGGAAAGAGCCCGACGGATCAATTCTCTGGGATCCCATGAACAGCGATCCGCTGCAGTTAATTCCTCAGGAAAATCGCCCGAAAATCTGTGAATACCTGAATACGGGCCGCGATCCCAATAACGAGTTAGACTACATTGTCGAAATTACGGGCGAAGTCTGCCCGCTCAGCCGTTTCATGTTCAATGAAAAACTGGAGCAGGCCAACGGCGACTGGACCAAAGTCATGGATCAGATCGTCGTCAAGCGGATTATCTTTTCGGAACAGGATCGAATCGGCATTGGCACATTCCAGCCGAAAGATGAGAAAAACCAGGACTCCACAGAATTAACGGGCGATATTAATTACCGTAAAATCGCTCAGTACGGCAGCGAAAGTGATCCGCGCGCCTTCAATTTTGATGGTGAGTTTAATGTGGCCAATCGAGGTCTCATCGAATTTATCGAAGTTCTGAAGCTGGATGTCGCGTTTCTGTATGATCTCCTGGGCGCCTCTCAGGAACACAAGATCAAGCCGAAGAAGTTCGCGCAGACCGACATTGATACCGTGATTATCGGGCATACCAATGAACCCGAATACCGACGGCTGCAGTCGAACGAATTCATGGAAGCACTCCGGGACCGTACGGTTAAAATCGATGTGCCTTACGTGACCAAACTGAGTGAAGAAGTTAAAATTTACGAGAAGGACTACAACAGCAAACGCGTCCGTGGCAAGCATATTGCCCCGCATACGCTGGAAATTGCAGCAATGTGGGCCGTGCTGACCCGGCTCGAAACCCCGAAACATCACGGTTTGACGCTGGTGCAGAAAATGAACCTGTATAACGGCAAATCGCTGACCGGATTTACTACAGAGAATGTCGAACAGCTCCGTAAGGAAGCCAAGTCGGAAGGTCTGTTTGGGATTTCTCCCCGTTACGTTCAGGACAAAATTTCCAATGCGCTGGTAGTGAATTCGCACAGTTCGAACCTGAATCCGTTCATGCTGTTAAATGAACTGGAAGAAGGGCTGAAACACCACTCGTTGATCGCCAACGAAGAACTGCGCGACCATTACCGCCAGTTGATCACCGTGGTCAAAGAGGAGTATACCGACATTGTGAAAAACGAAGTCCAACGCGCGATTGCCGCCGACGAAGAAGCACTCACGCGGCTGTGTGGTAATTATTTAGACAACGTGAAAGCGTACACACAGAAAGAACGTGTGAAAAACAAATTCACCGGTGAGTATGAGGAGCCGGATGAACGTCAGATGCGTTCGATCGAAGAACGGATCGATATTCCTGAAACCCGGAAAGACGATTTCCGTCGTGAGATCATGAACTACATTGGCGCGTTGTCAATGGATGGGAAAACGTTCGATTATAAAACCAACGAACGTCTGCAGAAGGCCCTCGAAATGAAACTGTTCGAGGACCAGAAGGACACCATCAAGCTCACGAGTCTGGTATCGAATGTAGTCGATGCGGAAACGCAGGAGAAAATCGATATCGTCAAAGCCCGGTTGATTCGAAATTATGGTTATGACGAAGAATCAGCCACCGATGTTTTACAGTACGTTGCCAGTATTTTTGCTCGCGGCGACACAAAAAAAAGCAGTGACGCCGCCTGACCCGTAATTCTGTCTTTTTGAATATTCACGAAAACTAAGAGAAGAAGGAATTGTTTCAGAGTCGGCTCATCCAGATTCCCTGTTCAGAAAGGGTCTCGATATCATGGTACGCAGAATCGATCGTGACCAGCAACGGTTTGACAAAATCATCAAGGGGAAAGTGCGCCAGCAGCTCAGGAAATATATCAATCATGGCGAAATGATCGGTCGTAAAGGCCGTGAAACGGTGAGTATTCCTGTGCCCAATATCGAGATTCCCCATTTTCAGCATGGCGAAAAAGGGAGTGGCGGCGTCGGGCAGGGGGAAGGCGAAGTGGGTCAGCCCGTCGGTCGCGGACAAGATGACGGCAATGGCCAGGGGCAGGCCGGCAACGATCGGGGTCAGCATATTCGGGAAGTGGAATTAACACTCGATGAGCTGGCAGACATGCTCGGCGAAGCGCTCGAGCTGCCTCGCATCGAACCCAAGGGAGACGACGCGCTCACTTCGAAAAAGGACCGTTATACCTCAATCCGTCCCACCGGTCCGAATTCATTACGCCATTTTAAACGGACTTACAAGCGGGCACTCAGGCGGATGATGTCGACAGACAATTACGATCCGGCTGACCCGTTCATTGTTCCGACCAAAGATGATGAACGCTATCGAAGCTGGAAAACGGTTTCGGAACCCCACACCAATGCTGCTGTCATTTATATGATGGACGTTTCAGGATCCATGACCGACGTTCAGAAGGAAATCGTGCGGACGGAAGCCTTCTGGATCGATACCTGGCTGAAACGTCAATACAACGGCATCGAACGGCGTTATATCGTTCACGATGCTGTTGCTCATGAAGTGGATGAAGATACATTTTACCGCACTCGCGAAAGTGGTGGAACGCGTATCTCATCCGCTTACCGGGCAGCCGACCATATAATTAAACGGGATTTTCCCCCTTCCATGTGGAATATTTACTGTTTTCAATTTTCGGACGGGGACAACTGGGGCGAAGATAACTCGGATTGTATTGAGAATCTCAAACAGAATATTTTTCCAATTTGTAATCTCTTCTGTTACGGCCAGGTGAGAAGCCCTTACGGATCGGGAGATTTTATCAAGGAACTCAGAAAGGTAGAGGGAGAATTTGACAATCTGATTCTCTCTGAAATCGAAGACAAAGAGGCCATCTACGGTTCGATTAAAACGTTCCTGGGAACAGGGAAATAGATTTTATGAAGGTTTGTTTTACAGTCGGAAGTGGAATTCAATTCACTTCTGATTGCGAAACGGAAATCGCTGACGGAGACGCATATGGTAGTAACAACCCATCGCCCACTGCCGAAGGAATTGAGTGATATCCAGCAGGAGATGGAACAGCATGCGCGCGATTATGGTCTCGATTTCTTCAAAACGATTTTTGAAGTTCTGGATTATGAAGAGCTGAGCATGTTCGCCGCCTATGGTGGATTTCCGGTGCGTTATCCTCACTGGCGCTTTGGCGCGCAGTATGATGAGTTGATGAAAGGTTATTCGTACGGTTTGCAGAAAATCTACGAAATGGTGATCAATACGGATCCTTGTTATGCGTATCTGTTGAGCGCGAATGATATCACCGATCAGAAACTGGTGATCGCCCACGTTTATGGTCACTGTGATTTTTTCAAGAATAACGCCTGGTTTTCACATACGAATCGCAAGATGCTCGACCAGATGGCCAATCACGCTACCCGCGTCAACCAGCATATCGACACCTACGGCTATGAGGCGGTCGAGATGTTTATTGATACCTGCCTTTCCCTGGAAAGTCTGGTCGACCCCTATCTGCCGCACATCAGACGCAATACGAAAACCGAGACAAAAGAAGAGACGAAAAAACGAAATGTCGAAGAGAGTGAAAGTTCCGGGGGGCGGTTTCCTGCAAAGAATTACATGGATCGCTATATCAATCCGGAAGAGATCCTTGAAGAAGAGGCCAGTCAAAAACGCAAGAAAGCTCAGGATCTCGCCGATCAGTTAAAATTTCCGAAAGAACGCTTGCGGGACGTGCTCTACTTTTTGATTCAAAATGCACCGCTGGAAGACTGGCAGCGCGACATACTTTCGATCATCCGGGATGAGGCGTACTACTTTGCACCGCAAGGGCAGACGAAAATCATGAACGAAGGCTGGGCCAGCTTCTGGCATTCCACGATCATGACGCGACACGGTCTGACGGATGAAGGCTTAATCAATTACGCCGACCATCACAGCGGCACGATGGCCACCAGTCCGAACCGGCTGAACCCGTATAAGCTGGGAATCGAACTGTTGAAGGATATTGAAGAACGCTGGAATAAAGGACAATTCGGCCCCGAATATGAAAATTGCCCCGATATGTTTGAGAAAGAGCACTGGGACAAGGATCTCGGACTGGGCAGAGAGAAAATATTTGAAGTACGCCGGATTCACAATGACGTCACGTTTATCGATACGTTTCTGACTCCCGAATTCTGTTATAAAAACCGGATGTTCTCATTTGCGTATAACAATTCCAATAAAACGTACGAAATACAGTCGCGCGAATTTCAACAGATCAAGCAGCAGCTGTTGAACAGTCTGAGTAATCATGGGCGGCCTGTGATTTACGTGCAGGATGGTAACTATAAAAATCGTGGCGAGTTGTATCTGGAACACGAATATCTGGGCGTCGAGCTCAAGCTCGATTACGCTCAGGATACACTGGTCAATCTGCACGGCATCTGGAAACGACCCGTGAATATTGAAACCGTCGTGGATGACCGACCGACGATCTTGAGTTACGACGGGAAGAAACATTTCACAAATTCGAAAGAGAAAAAATAAGATCCTCGTCAGGAGGATGGAATCATGAGTGTATTAAATCAATTAAATCACGAACTGACTCAGTTAACGGGCTATCATTCTGCACAGCCGAGAACGGTGACTCTGGCTGCGAAAGGCAAGATCGAAGTCATGATCGATTTTACGTCAGTCGATACCATGAGCTGTTCGTTTCAGGAAATTCGGGTCAACGTACCTTCACTGACGCAGGCAGCCTTCGACAAGCTGAAAGAATGGGGGCAGAAACTGTGTCAGAAGGTGACCTATCTGCTGGAGAACATCGGACCTCTTGAATTCGATGAAGATGCGGGACAGGTTTTAATTCGCTCGACTCCCCCGGATCAGAACCAGGCGGGAACCCAGTTCTACGAAGTCATTCTGTCCTCGCACTCCAACGGGAATTTCAGCTTGAAACGTTTTGTGTCTCAACAAGGTCAGAGCGGTCGCACTCAGGTGGATTTGCAGGTGACGCACCAGGTTCTGCGAAAACTTGTCGAAGATCTGGTGGATACGGTTCCCTGAGTCGGAAACAGACTCAATCAGCATTCAATTTGACTCATTTTCTGTATCAAGACCTTAGGTGTGAAAACTTCTAAGGTCTCTTTATTTATAGGGTTGGGTTTAAACCGTCAAAGTGCGAATTAGTGCTTGACGAATGGTGTTTTATATGTAAAATCTTATTTCATGAGTAAAACATTAGACGGAAATGAATCAAGAATCTCGTATCGTGTACCCGCTCTGGAAAAGGGGCTGGAGGTCCTGGAGTTACTCTCTGGAATCTCGCGACCACTTTCTCTGACCGACATCGCGGACCGTCTGGGGCGCACCAAACAGGAACTGTTTCGGGTGATGGCCTGCCTGAATGAACAGGGGTATTTAATTCGAGATGCCAACCAGGGTTATCGAATGAGTACGAAACTGTTCGAACTGGGCGCCAAGCATGCGAGTACGGAAGCATTGATCGCCCGTGCGACGCCGCATATGGAAACACTGACTCATGAACTGAATGAATCGTGTCATCTTAATATTGTGGTTCGCAACAAGATGCTGGTGATTACACGCGTTGATTGTGACGCGGATGTTTCTCTGGCAGTGAGAATCGGTGCCAGTTTCAAACTGCATGACCGGAACAGCGGGCATGTGGCGCTTTCGTTCCTGCCGAACGAACAGAGGCAGAAATACTGGGAGCAATGCGATCAGCCGGCCGATCAGATTGAGAAATGGGAGACTGATTACCACATGATTCGTCGTGCTGGTTTTCGCACTAGGGAAAGTACATTAATCGTTGGAGTTCAGGATACGGCGGCTCCCATCCTCGGTGCGGATGGAAGACTGCTGGCGGTGTTGTGTGTGTCTCATATTCTACGGGTCGGGGAATCCAGTGACAGCACCAGAATTTCCTCAGCCATGTTACAGTGCTCACGGGCGATCTCGAGTGAGTTTGGTCCGACCATGTTAAACACACCTGATACTGAAGACAACAGTGTCAATTGAATCATGCAGATTAATTAAACGGAGTTTTCATGCTGGATCAACAAGCTCGACATCACGATTTTCCCAGTCTTCGGGAACGTGTTTATTTAAATTCCGCTGCCGAAGGAATTCCTCCGCTGTCGGTGGGACAAGCTTTTCAGAACTATTTTCTGGACAAGCAACTCGGCATGGATGGCCGTAAGCTTCACGAAGTTCAATGGGAAGCAGCGAAAGAACTCGTCGCGCAAATGTATGGCCTGAGTTCAGCGGATGTCAGCATCTGTTCCTGCAGTTCGGAAGCTTATAATCTGGCGTATCAGGCTCTGCAGTTGAAAGCCGGTGATGAAATCATCGTCAGCGATCTAGACTTTCCCGCCAGTTATACATTCGGCTTACAGGCGAGTTGCCCGGCGACCGTGAAAGTCTGGAAATCATGCGACTGGGAATTGCACCTCGAAGATCTGCAGGCGCTCTTAAGTGACAAAACACGAGTGGTGAGTATCTCGCTGGTCAGCTTTTTTAATGGATTCAAAATTCCCCTGAAAGAAGTGATTCAAACCATTCGCCAGCATTCGTCTGCGTTGATTGCATTAGACGTGACGCAGGCACTGGGGCGGATTCCCCTCGATCTGGAAGACATCGATCTGGTAATCAGCAGCACGCATAAATGGATTCTCGCCTCTCATGGCGGCGGTCTGGTAGGCGTGCCTTCGTCACGGGCGAATGAGTGGACTGTTCCCGCCGGCGGCTGGTTCAATCTGAAAGATGCGTTCGGCGAGCAACGTTTCGAAAAAGCGGAAAGCCTGCCTGGTGCTGCCAGCTTTACTGTGGGCATGCCCAACTACCCGGCCGTTTATGCCATTCGTGCCGCCTTGCAGTATATTACGGAAACCGGTGTGGAAAACATCAATCGGGCAGCGACGCCTCTGGTGGAAACGTGTCTGGAAGGGCTCAAAAAGTTGCCTGTCGAGTTGATTTCACCCCCGCGGCTGGAAAATCTCGCGGGAATCATTGCGTTTCGCCATCCTGATGCCGAGCGAATTTATCAGCACTTACACAGTAAACAAATCCATCCCATGTATCATGCGGGCCGCATTCGTGTCGCCTTACATGGTTACAATACGATGGAAAACGTCGAAACTTTCCTGCAGGAATTAAAACACGCCTTATCTTAACGTTTTGCAGGAAATTGGGGTGTTTTAACGCCGGATGGACTGAAAAAGATCGACATGAACTTAATTTACTAAGGTTTTTTGCTGAATTCAGAGTCAATGGGAATATAATGTAAGGGTAAGCATAAACTCATTATTGAATACTTCTTACCTTCACGCATCGACCCCAGTTTCCTGGTTTGAGAAGCAAGCGCTTAAACCAGTCAGGCTGTGGTTCCTACCTAAATCATGCTGGAAATAATAATGACCATGCACGTACGTTTTCGAGAACATTCCTTGTCTTTCGTAAAACCGATCTTCTCGGGATTACTGGTGGCATTCATTGTATTGAGTGCATCCTGTCTGCCCGCAGCCGAGCCGCAGCCGGATCAGAAGCAGATTGATTTTTTCGAATCGAAAATCAGGCCGCTCTTAATCAAACACTGTTACGACTGTCATGGTCCGGATGAGCAGGAATCGGACTTGCGCGTCGACACATTCAAAGGCATCGTGCAGGGGGGCAAAGCGGGTTCGCTGGTGGTTCCCGGGAAACCGGAACAGAGTCTGCTGATCACCGCTGTGTTATACCAGACACCCGACCTGCAGATGCCGCCGGATGAAAAACTGAGCAAACAGGAAATCGAAGACCTGACGAACTGGGTCAAAATGGGGGCGCCTTATCCCAATGCCGACCTGAGTCTTCTCAGAGCGGCGAATGAAAAAGGAAAAATCGATCTCAAAAAAGAGCGGGAATTCTGGTCATTTCAACCAGTGAAAAAACCAGCTTTACCTGAAGTCAAACAGACAGAGTGGGTGAAGAATCCGATCGACCAGTTTATTTTACACAAACTGGAAGAGACCGGCTTGACTCCTGCCAAACCGACTGACAGACGCACGCTCATTCGTCGCACGACCTTTGATTTAACCGGGCTGCCTCCGACGCCTCAGGAAATTGATGATTTTTTGAACGACAGCTCGCCGCAGGCATTTGAAAAAGTCGTCGACCGTCTGTTGGCATCACCGCATTACGGCGAACACTGGGCACGCCACTGGCTGGATATCGCCCGTTATGCCGACTCGAATGGTCTGGACGAAAATGTCGCTATGGGAAACGCCTGGAAATATCGCGATTATGTCGTCAATGCGTTGAACAAAGACAAACCCTACGATCTGTTTCTCAAAGAGCAACTGGCGGGAGATTTACTGGAACCGGCCAAAGATGTTGCCGAGCGCAATGAGCGTTTGATTGCCACCGGTTTCCTGTTATTAGGCCCGAAAGTGCTGGCAGAAGTTGATAAAACCAAAATGGAAATGGATATCATCGATGAGCAGATCAATACCATCGGTATTTCCCTGATGGGGCTGACGCTGGGCTGTGCCCGCTGCCATGATCACAAATTCGACCCGATTTTAGCGGACGATTATTATGGTCTGGCGGGGATCTTGAAAAGCACCAAAACCATGGAGAGTTACAAGACCGTTGCCCGCTGGAACGAAAATTCGCTGGCCACGGCAGAAGACCTCAAAGTACAGGCGGACTGGGATCAGAAGATCAAAGTGGAAGAAGATCAAATTTCCGCTCTGGTCAAATCGGAAAATGAGCGGCTTCAGAAAGAGGGGGGAGCAGAATTTAAACTGCCAGCGAAACCCGAACCCACTTATTCCAAAGAGGCTCAGGCACAATTGAAAACGCTGCGAGATCAGGTCGCAGCACTGAAAAAAGAGCGGCCTGAAGTTCCCACTGCAATGGGAGCAGCCGAACGGGAAATCATTGATGTGCCCCTTCACATTCGAGGTAGTCATTTAACTTTGGGAGAAACGGTTCCGCGGCATGTTCCGGTGGTGCTGAGTCAGCAGCCACAACCGCCGTTTTCGAGTGAACAGAGTGGCCGATTGAAACTCGCCGAATGGCTCGTGAATCCCGATCATCCTTTGACTTCCCGTGTCATTGCGAACCGAATCTGGCGCTGGCACTTTGGTAAGGGGATTGTATCCACACCAGATAACTTCGGAAAACTGGGCGCGAAGCCGTCGAACCAGCCCTTGCTGGACTGGATGGCTGCCAGCCTGATGGAGCAGGGGTGGTCGCTCAAGAAATTACATCGCACCATTCTGCTTTCCAACACTTGGCAGATGAGCAGTGAATGGAATGAGAAAGCCGCCACGGTTGATCCTGAAAATCGTCTGATGTGGCGTGCGGACGTGCGTCGGTTGGATGCAGAATCGATTCGCGATTCGATCCTGGCAGTCAGCGATGGGCTGGATCCGAAACTGGGGGGCTCATTACTCACCGTGAATAACCGTGAATTCGTGTTCAATCATGAATCAAAGGATGGTGTGACTTACGATTTTAACAGGCGTTCGATTTATCTTCCGGTAATCCGGAACCATCTGTTCGGGATGTTCATGCTGTTCGATTATGCGGATGCCAGTGTATTGAACGGCGACCGAGCCTCCACCACCGTGGCGCCACAGGCTCTGTTCCTGTTAAACAGCCATCTTGTTGAAGACGCTTCGCAACGCATGGCGGATGCGATTTTAAATCAGACAGCGTTAACGCCGGAGCAGAAGATTGAACAACTGGTTTTAAAAGCCTATGGACGTGCTCCGTCAAAAATGGAAATCAACAGGTCGTTACAGTTTCTGGATGAAATCGAACGCGATTTGCAGAATGAAGAACCCGATTCGGTGAAACGCATCAATCGTGCCTGGCAGGTATTCTGTCAGTCGGTTTTTGCATCAAGTGAATTTATCTATCTCAGGTAATTTGTTGAGAAGTATAAAAATACTAAAGTCGCTATAAAATCGTTAATCAAATTGAATAGAGACCTGCCATGAGTATCCTACCACAAGCACTGTTTTCCCGGCGTGATCTGTTAAAAAAATCAGCAGTCGGATTTGGGAATCTTGCCTTACTGTCGATGTTGAACGACGAAACGCGGGCGGCTTCCGCAAAAGATCCGCTCTCGCCCAGAGAACCGCATTTTGAACCGCGGGCAAAACGGGTGATCTTCCTGTTCATGAAGGGAGGCCCTTCCCACATGGATACGTTCGACTATAAACCGCAGTTGCAGAAGTACGATGGAAAACCGCTGCCGTTCGATAAACCCCGCGTTCAGTTTGCACCGACCGGGAACCTGTTGAAATCGCCGTGGAAGTTTAAGCAGTACGGCGAAAGTGGAATTCATGTCAGTGAACTGTTTCCCAATGTCGCCGAATGTGTGGACGATCTCTGTATCATCAACTCACTTTATGGAACGAACGCCGCACACGGGGGCGCTTTGCTCAAACTGCATACTGGCAGCGATGCCTTCGTACGCCCCAGTCTGGGGTCGTGGGTGACATATGGTCTGGGAACCGAGAATCAGAATCTGCCGGGTTTCATCACGATCTGTCCTACCCTCGCACATGGCGGTGTGAAGAACTGGAGTTCCGCGTTTCTGCCGGCACCTTATCAGGGAACTCCTCTGGGAAATGCCGCGATTGCTGCCGAGAACGCCCAGATTGAATTTATTAAAAACGGGTTTCTCTCACGTGGAGTCCAGCGGAAACAGATTGATTTTATGAACGATCTTAACCGGATGCATCAACAGCAGACCGGTCCCAATCAAATTCTGGAAGACCGGATCGGTTCGTTTGAACTGGCATTCCGGATGCAGGAAGAGGTTCCCCAGATCCAGGATATCTCGGGCGAAACCGAAGCCACCCGTAAAATGTACGGCCTCGATGAAGCAGAAACGGCTGACTTCGGGCGGCAGTGTCTGATGGCACGTCGTTTTGCTGAACGAGGCGTGCGTTTCATTCAGGTCTCGCATAGTGATCAGAAAGTGCAGTGGGATCAGCACAGCAATCTGCTGGAAGGGCACGGAAAAAATGCAAAAGAAGTCGATAAGCCCATCGCCGCATTGCTGAAAGATCTGAAACAGCGCGGCCTGTTGAAGGATACACTGGTCGTCTGGGGGGGAGAATTCGGCCGCACGCCGACCGCACAGGGAAAAAATGGTCGTGACCATAATCCTGAAGGATTCACCATGTGGCTCGCAGGCGGGGGCGTGAAAGGGGGCATCAAATATGGTGCTACTGACGAATTCGGTTATTATGCGGCCAAAGATAAAATGCACATTCATGATTTCCATGCCACGCTGCTGCATCTTCTGGGAATGAATCATGAAAAGCTGACCTATCGCTACGCAGGACGCGATTTCCGTTTGACGGATGTCGCCGGTCATGTGGCCCATGGTGTCCTGGCGTGAGTGCCTGATTCTACATGCATTTAAATTGGTGAATATGAAAACCCTCTTTTGAATCAATTGAGGGTTTTTTTAATGCGCCGTGAACCAGGCAGGTTACAATTCCGTTATACAAGTAAGAGGAGAAAGGTTCACTTTTGCTTTGAGTGAAATAAAACAGGAGCAGCTCTGCAGAGATTGAAAAACGCGATCCCTGCAGACTATGATTCAGGTTGAGTATGGTTGCATGTGTTGAGGCTCTGCTCTATGGTGTTCCCTCTGGGAGTGTTCCATCTGGCGTTGAGTCCGGCTTTGGTATCAGCATTTATTTATGAAATGTGAAGCAGTTATGAGTTCAAAGAAAAAATGGCGTTCGACGACGATTTTAACAGTCCGCCATCAGGGGATGGTTGCCATCGGCGGGGATGGTCAGGTGACTCACGGTAATACGGTGATGAAAAGCGATACCCGCAAGATTCGCAAAATTCTCGACGGGCAGGTCATCTGCGGTTTTGCCGGCTCAACCGCCGACGCCTTCTCGCTGCTGGAGCGGTTTGAAGTCAAAGCCAAGGACTATCCGGGAAATATGCCGCGTGCCGCAACGGAACTGGCACGCGACTGGCGTACCGACCGGATTCTGCGAAAACTGGAAGCATTGATCGTGGTTGTGAACCAGGAACACAGCCTGCTCATCACCGGACAGGGAGATGTGGTGGTGCCCTCCGATGGCGTGATCGGCATCGGTTCCGGCGGGAATTATGCCACCGCTGCCGCACGGGCGCTCATTGCGCATTCCCAGTTATCGGCTGCGGAAATTGTGAAAGCAGCATTAGGCATCGCCTCAGAAATTGATATCTATACGAATAATAACATCATCGTGGAGGAGCTGCAGTGCAAGAGTTAACGCCTCGGCAGATTGTCGCAGAGCTGAATAAACATATTATCGGTCAGGATGACGCGAAACGTGCTGTCGCGATTGCCCTGCGTAATCGCTGGCGCTGGCAGCAGTTGCCGGAAGAGATCCGCAAAGAAATCACGCCGAAAAATATCATCATGATCGGTCCCACCGGAGTCGGCAAGACCGAAATCACCCGCCGCCTGGCGCAGTTGATCGATGCGCCGTTCATCAAAGTCGAAGCGACAAAATACACGGAAGTGGGTTATTACGGTCGCGATGTCGAGAGCATGGTACGCGACCTGGTTGATTCCGCAAAGAATCTGGTCCGTGAGAAAAAACGTGTGGAAGTGGTCGAAAAGGCAAAAGTGCGTGTCGAGGAGCGTTTGCTCGATCTGCTCGTGCCTCGTCCCACAGATTGGGAAATGTCTACGACAGACTCCTCAGCAGAGGAGCAGCAAGAGGATTCAAAAGAACGCTACGAGCGCACGCGGGACAAGTTTCGGAAAATGCTGAGTAAAGGGGACCTGGAAGAGAAAGAGGTTGAGATTTCCATTGACCAGAAAAGTTCACCCGTGCAGGTGTTCTCGAATATGGGTATGGATCAGATGGACGTTGATCTGCAGGGCATGTTAGAACGCATGATGCCTCAACAGAACAAGAGTCGCAAACTCACCGTCAAAGAAGCACGCAAGGTTTTGCTTGAACAGGAAGTGGAAGGGCTGATGGACAAGGATGCCATTGCCGAAGAAGCAATCGATCTGGCCGAACGTAGCGGAATCATCTTTATCGATGAACTCGACAAGATCTGTACGTCTGAAGAAGGAGGGAGTCGGGGCGGTGATGTGAGTCGCCAGGGCGTCCAGCGCGATTTACTGCCGATCGTCGAAGGCACGACCGTGCAGACGCGGAGCGGCTCAGTGAAAACAGACTATATGCTGTTTATCGCAGCGGGCGCGTTTCATCGGACCAAGCCTTCCGACCTCATGCCCGAACTGCAGGGGCGGTTTCCGATTCGTGTTGAGTTACAGGAGCTGACGCGTGATGACTTCCTGCGAATTCTGACCGAGCCCAGCAGTTCCATTACAATGCAGTATCAGGAATTGCTGAAAACAGAAGGCGTGAAGATCAAGTTCGAAAAAGACGGCCTGGAAGAACTGGCAGAAATCGCGTTTCGAGTCAATCAGACGACACAGAATATCGGTGCACGTCGACTGCATACGATTCTGGAACGACTGTTGGAAGAGGTCAGTTTCGAAGCACCCGATCTGAAGACGAAGAAGATTACCATCGATGCCGCCTATGTACAGCAAAAACTGCACGCCATCGTTGAGGATGAAGACCTCAGTAAGTTCATTCTATAGCAAAGCGGTTGTTTCGAATCTTAAGGATGCCCCGGACATACACGCTCGGGGCGTCCTCAAGAGAGTCCGAAACTACTTGAAAAATGTATTCAATTTTTCTGTTATACCGGAATGATCAACTCCAGTTTGCAATCGATCCTGCCTTAGAATTCACCAACAACATTTCCGTCGCTGATGTTTCCCAGATTTTCGTAGGTCGTTCCATCAATGTTTTCGCTGAGGAATCGCACACCGCCATCGCCAAGCAGGAAGTGCGCTCCGCCGGTATGCGAACTGCTGAAAGCCCAGGGTGAAGTTCCATTAATCAGCGCGGTTGGATGGTTTTCGGTGGTCCAGACAACGGAAGCCGTTTTGCCATTATCGTAGTAACCAACCCAGACTCCGCCGTTGTAAGTGTTGCTTCCTACGCGGCCTCGGGCCGTTTCCCCCATGAGAACGGTATTGCTTGATCCGTCCTTAATGTCACGCAGACGTGTATCACTGTTGGACCAGAAGGAACCATTCCCACCGGCAGAATTATGAGGAGATGAGCTGACAGCGTTGTTATTGCCTCGGGTTCCATAAACGGCTTTGTAATTTGAAGTCGCGTGTCCGCCACGGTCCGAATTCAATTTGCTTCCCGAATCGGAAGGGCAGCGAAACAGGGGGAGCGTTGTTTTGGATTCATCGCTGGGAGTGACAACCAGACGGCTGCTTTTTACATCGAGCCCATTGTAGAGATTTGCCTGATCGAGAAAGGGGAGCATCAGGGTTCCCCAGCCCCATCCGGGCAGGCAGCCAGTGCCTGCTCCACTGGCCTGGCAGGTGGAAGCCGTCGAGGGCTGGATCCAACCTGGCGGAAATAGTCCGTGAGTTTCATGGTAATTATGGAGGGCGAGACCGAATTGTTTAACATTATTTTTACAGGTGCTGCGTCGGGCTGCTTCACGTGCCTGTTGCACTGCCGGCAGTAACAGGGCAATCAGAATTGCGATAATGGCAATCACCACGAGTAGTTCGATCAGCGTAAAGCCGGGACGTTTGACTGGTTCTGAAGTGTTAGGCTGCATATTGAGTCTCTCCAGGGTAAAATGACGATTTAGAGATTATTTCGATACGTGTACGAAAGTGTGAAAGAATGTCTATATGGCACTACAGAAGAGCTTTGAATCCAGAGGATTCTGCAAAATAAAATATCAGGCGGTTGTTGAACCAAATAAATAAAGTGCCATACTTGAATACCTGATATGGTTAAGATCTCACGCAAAAAATTAATATTTCGTCAATTTAACCGGAGTCTCGATCTGGATCAGTGAAAGCTGGTGGATCTCTGAAAAAATCTGAATCAATTACTAAATATTGCTCTGAAAAGAATCGTGCAGAGCGTTTCTGAAAGTAAAGTGGCATGAATGAGGCCTGGGACTGGGATCGAGATGATGATGTCGAATATGGAGAGGAATTGAACTTCGACGACGAACAGGAATCCGAGACGGTTCCTTGTACAAACTGTGGCGCAGATGTGTATGAAGACGCGGTATCCTGTCCTGTGTGTGGCGAGTATGTCGGTGTCAATACCCACCCCTTCAGTGAACGTCCCCGGTGGTGGATTATATTGGGGGTTTTGGGAGTGATTGCCACCATCTTGAGTCTGGTATTTCTATCTTGAGAGAAAGACGCTGATGAGTTTTCGTAAAATAATTCTGGGTTCCAGATCTCCCCGTCGCAGAGAATTGTTGTCCCAGGTGATCCCTGAGGACGCCATTGAAGTGGTGCCGCCACTGAATACGGAAGAAGCCGGTTTTGATCAACTGCACGATCTGGAATCGATCGGTGAGATACTGATTTCAATTTGTACGACAAAAAATCACGATGTCTTTCAACAGATCAACACGCGAGAAAGTAGCACTGGACCGATCCTGACAGCGGACACGATTGTTGTTGTTGAACGGGAACAGTACGGATACGTCGTGTTAGGGCAACCTCCTGCAGGACCCGAGTGGAAACAGACCGTTCGAAACTGGTTTTTGGATGATTATGCGGGGAAGACACACCGCGTGCTGACGGGACTCTGTTTGCGGACAGAAGAGCGGCTTACTACGGAAATCTCAGAAACGCTGGTCACATTTCATGAGCGGGATGATGTCAACAGACAGCTGGACTGGTATCTCTCCACGGGGGAGTCGGTGGGTAAAGCCGGGGGCTATGCCATTCAGGGGGCAGGCAGTATATTCGTTCAACGGATTGAAGGCAGCCTGTCCAATGTTGTAGGATTACCGCTGGAGAGTTTAATCAGGCTGTTCCCTTGAACGCCGTTTTTTAGAATGCATCCCATTTCACTATCGCGTCGTCCCTGTTATTCTACTCGATCCGAATGGTCCGGGAGATGCGATATTAAACCTGGATACAGGTTAGAACGAAATCAAAATCATCTTATGACACTGATCAAATGGAATTCCACGGAATCTCCCGAAATCAAAATTGGTAATCGCGTTCTCAGTTCGCGCTATTTTCTGGCACCGCTGGCCGGTTATACGCAGTATGCTTTTCGCGTGGCACTACGAGAATTGGGTGGGTTGGGATTATGCACGACCGATTTGATACTCGCTTCACAAATGCTTTCCAGCAGTCGGAAAGCAAAAGCGTTGTTGAAAACTTCAGCAGAGGATCGGCCGCTGACCGTGCAGATTTACAGCGGCCTCACTTCAGAGCTGGTGGTAGGAGCGCGCTGGTTGGAGCAGCAGGGATACGAAGCCGTCGACCTCAACATGGGCTGTCCCATGGCCAAGATGTACGGGAATGGAGGTGGTGCCCGGATCATGTGTGCTCCGGATGCGGCCTGCCAGATGGTGTCTGATGTCGTCGATTCCGTTTCGATTCCGGTGACGGTGAAAATGCGGCTGGGCTGGGATCGAAACTCAATCACCGCTCCATTGCTGGCACGCGAATTCGAAAAAGCGGGGGTGGCAGCGATTACGATTCATGGTCGCACTCGCAATCAGGGATTTGGAGGAACCGTAGATCTGCAGGGAATCAGACAGACGGTTGAAGCAGTCCAGCAGATCCCCGTGATTGGTAATGGCGATGTTTGTACTGTGGAAGACGCCTTCCATATGCGGAGGGAAACTGGATGTGAAGCGGTTTCCATCGGTCGGGGGGCCATGCTTGATCCGTGGATCTTCCGTAAGCTTGCCCAGACCATTCAGGGGGATGTGCCTGTCGCCGAGCCAACGCGGGAAGAGCAGCTTCAATTTCTGGTGCGCCACTTCACGCTGATGGTGGAGCAGTATGAAGACTATGGTTGTCTGTTGATCCGAAAGTTTGCCGCCTGGTATGGTGTCAAATTGGGAATCCCCGAAGATCTCGAGGACCGTTTACGACAAATACAGTCGATCGACGAGTTTCATGAAATCGTGGCACAGATTCGTTTGCGACATGGAGAGCGGGAATCGTCAGTGCCCACTGCTTTGATCAAGACGCCCAATGGCCCGGTAGAACGCTGGTAGCCCCCCGTCGATTTTCAGTGATACCAGAAAAAAAACAGCCTCGCTGAAATCTGATTCCAGAGAGGCTGTGTGAATATCGATTCGGCTGGTAATTAGTTCCGAATATCGTTACCACCCGCGTTGTTAATATCCAGTCCCAAGTCAAGCAGGAACCAGTCATCGCCTCGGGCGACAGCCCCGTAGAGCTGGTCGAGTTCACCATCGTTGTAGACGGTGGTGCTGTCGAGTCTGATATTATTCACGCCAGCGGCGGTGTTCTCAACACGTGTGCGAATATTTCCGACACGGTCTCCAAATGGTGTTGCAGAAGACCATTCTTTCAGGATGCCGTAGAGTTGAGTCAGCCCGTTGTCGTAAACGGTTGCCCCCCCAATCAGAATATCGCCGTTCTTTCCGTAGTTTGTATAGATGGCTTCGTTGTGGCCGCGGATATAGTCTGCTCCCAATCCGCCGATCAGGATGTCAAATCCATCAGGGCCCCCTTCGAGAGTATCATTTCCGGCGCCGCCGATCAGTACATCGTTGCCACGGCCCCCGATCAGCAAGTCATTTCCAGTACCACCAAAGAACATGGATTCGGTATCGTAAAAAGTATCATCGGCGATGATCTGGTCGTTACCACCCAGACCCCAGGCATACACGCCGCCGGTGGGCGCAAAATATGGTAGTGAAGTAGTCGGATTGATGATGGTGACACCGTTGATCCGAACCTGAATCAACCCTGCTTGAGATTCCGAGAGCAGGATCACATCATTCCCCTGAGTTCCTGTAATAAACAGAGCCGTTTTACCGGGACGATTCGGATCTGGCATTAGGCCAGTGAAGTTTTCCGGTATGATTGTGACGAGATAATCTTCCACTTCCCCGTCAGCGGCATTTCCCGTTGTGGATAATCCACCAGCGGAACTCAGACGGAATCGGGCGGCGACTTCACCGACAACGATTCCCGATGGTAATACCACCGAAACCGAGTTGGCACCCGCGACGACAGCGCGACTGGTGAGGATTTTTTCACCGGGATCATTCCAGTCTCCATCGTTATTAAAATCGATCCAGGCATCGATAAAACCGGTGCCGGAGGAAAGAATGGTGATGGTGGAAGAGGTATCACCGGCGATGATTGTGTTGAGCAGGACGCCGTCATCCAGATCATCGAGATCGGCAAACGGAGATTCCTTACCATCAGTATCTACGGAGACTCCACTGCCCAGGAACAGGCCGTTCGCATTGAGTGCGTGTTGTGGACCTTCTCCATGGACATCACCGATCAGGTTGGGGAATGAGCCGGGGGCATCTCCAAAATCAACACCCAGGCTGGCGACGATGAGCGCGGTAGTCGTAATGATTTGAGGAGTGGTCGTTCCCAGAGGACCCGCAAATTTCAGCACTCTGCCCAAGTCGTTACTGACAACATACAGATTGTTATCAGGCCCGAAGGTGACGCCATAAGGCAGTTCAATGTCCGCTCCAAAAGTGTAATTATCAATGAAGGCGCCTGTCAGGGGATCAAACCTGAGAATACTTTCCGATGCACCATTGGCAACATAGAGCAATCCATCGGGGCCGAGCGTCAGGCCGCGCGGGTTGTCAAGACCACCCGTGCCAGCGGCGATGAAAGGACCGCCGGGAACGACATCACCGTTGGAATCAAACTTCAGGATTTGGTCTGTGTCAAAACTGGCGACATACAGATTGCCGGCAGCATCAAAGGCCATGCCGTAGGGGGTGCCCATGCCACCTTCACCTGGAGCAACAAAAGTTTCGATTAAGGCACCTGACAGGCCATCAAATTTGAGAATGCGATCAAGCGGTCCCGTGTCACCGACATAAAGATTCCCGTCAGGACCAAAGGCGATAAACCGTGGTTGCGAGAAGGTGCCGGTCGTAGCAAATACGCCTGAGCCGATAATCGCACCGGTTTGACCGTCGTAACGCAAGATTTGTCCGGTGTCGGAACTGGCGACGTACAGATTTCCATCAGGCTCGAATGCCATGCCATTGGGAACATCAATTCCCCCTGAGCCCGGAATGACAAAGGAACCTTTGGATTCGCCTGTCTGGCCATCGAAGCGTTCGACCGTGTGGTCGGAGCCGTTTGAATTTTCAAAACCGTTACTGACGTAGAGGTCACCCAGCGGGCCAAACACGATATCGCGTGGGCTGTTCAAACCTGTGGCAACAAAATTACCGAGGAAGTTGCCGGGCTGGCCTTCGCCTGTGTCAGCATCGGCATAGGCTGCTGTGATGGTCTGTCCGAAAACGACTTCCAGGATGCCGTTGCCAGTGACGAGCGTGCCAGGTGAGGATTGAATTGTGCCTGTAAAGGTACCGAATCCGTCTGCCGTTAAAGTAACGGTTTCGGAATCGCCTCCCGTAGTAGTGACAATCACATTTACCGAAGCGGCTCCCAGTAAATCGCCATCTGTGACAGTGATGGTAATTAAATCGCCGGCATCGTAAGTTGTATCGTCAAATATAATGGTCCCGAAACGGGCAGCAGTGAGATCGACCCGGTAGTCTTCCACTTCCCCATCAGGGGCCCTGCCGGTAACGTCGAGTCCGGCTTGTGTGCTGAATCGGAATCGGGCGAAGGTTTCACCCACAACGAAAGCTGCTCCCTGAGGGACAGCAAACTGAATTGTATGCGTGCCTGCGGTGAGTTGGGCATCGGTAATGATCTGCTCGCCCGCATCCCACATGCCATCGCGATTGAAGTCGATCCAGCCTTGCAGGAATCCATCTCCAGACACTTCGACCTCAATGGTTGAGAAAGCATCGCTTTGGGAAATTCCATTTGAGAGGAAAACAATGCCGTCATCGTCTGCACCATCTCCAGAGGCATCCACGCTGCTCAATGCATCCAGTTCCAGGTCGATTGATGCGCCAAGAGTCAGGCCTCCCTGCAGGTTGTGTCTGGCACCATCATCGGCGAGAAGCGTAGGGTAACTGGCAGGAGCATCGCCAAAGTCAAGACCGAAGTTGGCAGCGGTTGACAAGCCAAATGCCAGTGTGTTGATACTGTCCTGGGTACCAGTGAATGATGAAGTCAGGAAATCCGTTCCAAAGTCGACATCCACATCGTCGGTTGTGCCGAAGAAACCATCAAAGCCTAAGCCGATAGTGTTGTCCAGGTTTCCGCCGATGTCAATAATCTGAGAAGCGGAATTAAAGTTGGTAGTATGCCACAGGCCGAAGAAGTGTCCCGCTTCGTGTGACACAATATTTCCGACTGCGACTCCAATCAGATCGGTGATTGTGTAAGTAAAGTTTCTGATAATATTGTTCAATGAATTGGGGTTCGCAGGGTTCGTACTGCTGAGTAAATCGAGCAGAACCACGGCTGATTCTGTCGTATCAAAGTTTCCGACATCGATTGATTCCGCAATTCCGATGGTGCTGATACCAAGCTCGTTGATCGTACCCCCGACAATCACGCGACTGAGGTTGGGAGTATTAAATTCATCCAACCCGGGATTATCACGGCTGTTTAAAATCCGAATGCCATAATCGCCTGGGTTACCAATGATATCGCCAGGGTAACCGGTTGTCGGGTCAGCGGTGGCGGGGTCAAAATATTGACCGTTATTTCCCAGCGCCCCGATATCAGCGAAGTTTTCTGTAATCGTCGCCATGATCGCGTCGATCACAGCACCTTCATCTGCTGCCGTCAGCCCCCAGTTGCTGAGGAATGCGCTGAGTGGAGAGAGCGTCGCTGTGGTGGATAGTAGAAAATCGTCGAAAATGGATGGGTCGACGGTAGCACCGTCAAAGTCAATATACAGAGTCTGGATGGCAGCAGAATCGGTCAGTTGAGTTTCCAATACGGGGCGGAACGCTCTTAATTGGAGATCGTACAGGCCGGTAACTCCGGTTACCGAGATATAATACGTTCCGGATACAGGGGCGACAATTGAAGCCGAGGCGTTTCCGTCTCCGGGTAGAGGACTGTCACCAGGATAAAGATCATCCAGAAAACGAGATGATTCGAACATTAACGTTCCCGTGGGGCCATACAGTGCGATTGTCTGACCTGCACCATACACATTCGCACCAAGAATATCACCGGCTTCCAGCTCCACTGCGTAATAATCAATATCCACCGCATTTAAACCAACGGTGAGATTATACGTTCCTTCAGCATTTGCATTTGTGCCGAGACCAGGGCCACTGGCCGGATCGAACGGGTCAGTAGGGACTGCTGGGAATACGGTATTATTATATCCCCCGACCATGATATAATAATCGCCATCCGCGGGAGCAATATAGCTGAGATAACTGTTGAGGAAGTTACCGCCATCATCGTCATAGTCTAACATAACACCCGAGCTGGAATAGATGGCGACCACAGGGTCCAAACCAGCGAATTGGGTGGCGTCTTCCACGGAAATAGTGATGCGCTCACCCGCCGTGACACCGGAAAGTTGATAAAAATCGAAGTCGCCTGTTCCCGTCCCACTCCGGCCATGTAGGCCATTCCCGATCGTAGCACCACGGATTTGGAGTTGACCTGAGGTGAATGGAGTACCGTTGTTATTCACCAGGTTGTTCGCCAGGGTGATGGAGCCATCATCTTCTGGGAATGGGTTTCTTATCTGCGAAACGCCATTTGCCAGAAAGCCGGCCAGATCAACTTCCGGGTCGTCACCGAACCCTGTCCCGAATCCTGAAATTACCTGCGCATTGAGAATATTATCATTCGAGCCTGTCGTACCGATCGTTTCATTTTCATGTGTGGCAAATGACAGATAATCAACCGGGTTCTCGACCTGGCCCAGGTCCTTGCCGCTGATTTGTTTTTCTTCTGCAGTAACGGGAGTCGCTGCTCTCTGCTCGGCCTGTGTTTGCGAGGGGAGCATGGTGATCGTTCGGCTTGTATTTATCTCTTCTGGCAGTACATCGTCTGAGGAACCGTAGACATCGGCATTGAATAACGGATTTGTTGCCGATAGCAACGTTCTATCTTCCAGAAGTTCTGCGGTGCAAAACGTCTGACTTAACACGTTCAAACGCTGATTTCGCAGACGTTTGTCACGACCTTTGCGTAGGTAATTGAGAAATGAACCAATTCGACCTGGCTGGTTACGACGTTTAGTGCTCGTAAACATCATTTGCATCTTTCCATATCATGCCAAAACAGGAAACTCTGTTTTACGCGAGTAGCTTGTCTTTGGAGAGTTATTTAATGTTGTATAACTCTATATTATTTAGTGACTTATGAAGAATTATTGCAAAGAAATGAAGGGTGGAGTTCATCACTTCTTATGATAATAAAAAACAACCTGCAATCCCGACTGTTAAAATAGGTAGTTTTAAACTTGATTGTGCAGCAGCAAAACAACGCATGTCAAGTAAAAGATAGAAAAGATCGTCCGAAAAAAGAGTGCTGCTAATGGTTTTGCGGGCCAATCCGAGTCTGAGTGTTACCTTGTGGACGTCTGAAACTCAAAATTCTCACATTTCTAAGGTGTATTTTCATTGGAAAATCGTAGTGAAGTCTGATTTAGATGTTCAATTGATACCGTGAAACTCAGAGTCCAGATAACTTCCAAAGAAGTCATCCGTTTCTGTTGATTTCTCAAGAGAGGGTAGTTTTCGTTCTCCGGGATTCAGATCAGGCTCCATGAAAGCGTTTGCGGGATCGTGTTCGTATCCCAACAGATGATTTAATTCGTGAATCAGGACCGTCAGGAGATCGATTTGTCCGTCAGCCCCTCTGAACAGCTCAGCAGCAAAAATCCCGGGTACTGTCGTACTGCTGAATTCTTCGTTTAATCGCGGAGTCTGATCTACAAACCATCCCCATCCTGCCGCGTTCGCATCCAGATAAATCGTGTTGGAATTCGTGTCAGCTTTTGCCAACTGGTTTTGAGGAAGCTCGACGATCTGAATTTTCACATTTGCGAGTTGTTCATAAACGGAATCGCCATGAACCTCAGCCAATTGATCCTTGGCTGACTCAAGGACAGGCTCCACTTGCTCGTTCGTAAGGGATTGTGAATTCGATTCTACCTGATTCATCAGAGATGTGATTAAGTAATCCTGTTGCCAGACGTCATCAAAATTGGGCGGATAGTTAAAGAAAACACCGCTGCCCTTGACCTTTTGAAAATTCGAAACAAACAGGACCAGATCCAGATAATCAACTCTGCCGGAACGATTGAAATCGGCGGCCCATACATATTCCGGATTTGGATCGGTTATTTTTTTGTTATAAACTGCCGCAAGGATCAGCAGATCTTTGATGTCGATCACGCCACTATCATTGAGGTCAAATAAGGCGGGAACTAATGTCAGGTTGGTGTCAGCGCCTTCGGTGACAGCGACATCGCCTAAGGATGAAGCGAGTGTACTATTGGAAATATGAAAATTCAGATTTCCAACCGGTTCGATATAATGTCCGTCGGTATTTAACGGTATCGCTTTGACGGATAATCGAACGCGGGCCAGCAGGACCAGCGTTTCGGCTCCATGATTGGTCTGACTGGTGGCAGCTCCCAGACCGGTAATCGTCCCTGCTTCATTATCGATAGTACCAGTTTGATTTTGAGTATATCCGGGGCCGTATTCAATGGAACTGACCTGTAGATACTGTGCATCGAAGTTAAAATCAACTGAAGCAGCTGTCACACCATTCTCGGAAGAGTTGGTGACTCTCACCCAGATTTCAACGACAACCGGGTTCCATTCATCAATGAAATTCGCATTCGCCGGCAGGGAACTGACATTTCCTGCTGCTCCTACAGTTGTTGCCTGCCACTTTACAGTCAGATCGACACTGCCCAGGATGGACTCGGCTTCGTAGGCACCGATGTCAATTCTGCTCGTTGAATCGTTATTCCCGTCGGCAACACGTGCTGAACCTCTCTGGTCGAGGTTTAAGGCAGGAGTAAACGTGTTGGGGTTAAATGCGGGATTGCCGGCGTCAATCGCGACGCTGCCGGAAGTGAGTGCGTGTGTTTGTGTCAAACCTCCGTTGTCGGCCAGAGGCAGTAAACCCGGGTCCTGACCTGTAATGAAATTAGAACCCTGATTTGTCAAACCGGCTGGGTTTTCGATGAGGTTGAAACTGCCATTCAGCTGGCCCAGAACATCGGCTCCACTACCAGAGACTGTATTGTCGGCAATAATCGTGTTATAGGCCGTGATGGTGTTGAGGGGAGAATGGAGTCCGCCTCCATTCCCGTCAGCATGATTATTGGCGATCGTGCTGTTGTGAATGATTCCACTGCTGAAATTGAACACATCGGCAAAATAAATACCTCCGCCATCCTGATTGGCGGAATTTCCGGAAATCGTAGAATTCACCATTGAGAAGGTAACTGCGCCGGTTTGAATTCCCCCGCCGTGGCCAGACAGGGCAGTGTTTCCTGAGAATGTACTGTTGCGGATTGACAGAGTCCCCTCTTGCTGGTTCAAGCCGCCACCCGAACCGGAACTTTGATTCAAATGAAACGTTGAACCGGAGATTTCGGTCGTCGCATCCAGGGCATATACACCACCGCCGTCTGCGGTACTACTTGTGCTGTTGTCGGTGAAAGAGGAGTTCGTAATCGTGAGTTGACCACTGCTTTGAAAGAGTCCTCCCCCAGCGCCAAAGATGGATGAGTTCGCTGTGAAGAGAGTGTCTGTTAAAGTGACGTCAGTATTCGAAGCGTAAATACCGCCTCCGGAATCTCCGGCAGAATTGTTATCAATGATAGTCTGGTTGAGAGTAACCGATCCGGACAGGCTGGCAATCGCGCCACCTGATGTAAATCCAGAAGTGCTATTGGATTGAAAAAGCGAATTTGAGATTTCGAGAGTACCTGTGTTATAAATGGCTCCGCCCAGACCTGCCGTCGTTTGATTATTCAGCAGATCACAATTGGTAATTACCAGGTGCTCCGCGTTATAAATAGATCCACCATTATTGCTGGTTTTCCCATTAATCAGTATGAGGTTTTGCAGGCCGACAAGAATCGTATTGGCACTCAAATCGCTGATTGAAAAATGCCTGGCTCCCTGATTGATATCGAGGGTTAATAAAGGATTTCCCTCTGCTGAAGTAGGAGCAATAATGGTCAGGGAATCAGAGACCGTCAGCTGATTGCTGAGCGTAATCGTCTTAGGCGAATCATTAAATAAAGCGGGATCAAACATGATGATATCATGACCATTGCCGGCCGGGGCAGAGTCGAAAGCAAGATCGTTGTTAGCCACATAAACCGCTTCGTTTAATGTAATTAATCCGTCTAACTTAGTCAGGCTGCCCAATGTCGTGACCAGGATCACGCCTGTGGGGGCGATGGAGAAATTTACGGTGGCGACATTAGAGTATGCGCCGAAGTTATCTTTGACTCTGTAAGTAAAGGAACCCAGTCCTATATAACCGGAACCGTCGGCAACATAATTAACGGTTCCATTCGCGTTGGTTGTCACTGTTCCGTGTGTGGGTTGTGACACAATTTCCACTGAGGTGACATCAATCGTCCCGTCGCTGTCAGTGTCATTTGTGAGAATCGTTATGGGAGCTGGTGTATTCCCCTGAAGCGCGACAAAGTCATTGTTGGCAACCGGGGAATCTGTGACAATAACTGTGATCACCTGATAATCAATGAGTTCAAGGGCAAAGCCGGCGGCAACTGTAATTTTATAGACACCTGGTGTCACAGGCGCTGAGGGGATCGTGAGCAAGCCCGTGTGCTGGTCAAGTTGATAAGTCATTCCTGATGGGGTAGGTGCAGGAACAGCTAATCCGTTCTCAATGAGTCGAGATGCATTATAATATTTGATATCTCCCACAGAATTACTGTTGGGAGCAGCGAGATCAATATCGATCGCGTCCAACTGATATTGAACCGATTCTCCCGGCCTCACCTGAAGTGCCGGGATGTCTGCCAGATAGGGACTGGCGTTTGCTACGTCACCTGGACTGACAACAGTATCCGGAGTCACATTCACCTGAAATTGGCGTACTTGTGTATTGCCGTCCTGATCCCTCACGGTCACCGTGATCGTCGACGATGCCGTCGTATTTTCATTCGATGTCAGAACCAGTGTGGCATTTTCCTGGTCTGTGAAAACCTCCACCGTTTCCATTGTAATTGTGAAGTTAGGAACATTTGCTGTGACGGGCACATGGCTGAGGGCTTCGCGTACCTCTTCCCCTTCGACGAGATATCCGAAGATCGTATTCTGAAAATCGTAGTTTCTGATGGGACCATTGGTGATGATAAATTGAGAATCACTTTTATCATCATACGTTACGCCCGGTGTATCAGATGGCTTATACAGCGTGAGCAGGCCCGATTGGACATGTTGCAGTTCTGCATGAAACTGGTCATCAATGGGACCCAGGTAGGATCCTCCATTTCCTACACCCGATGGATCGCCTCCCCGGATGAAGCCACCAAAAATCCTGAAAAATTCACTAGCGTCATAGAATCCCTCTTCAGCCAATTGGATAATATGTTCTGCTGCTCGCGTGGCTCTGCCTTCAAACAGTTCGAAGACCATATCCCCGTAACCTTCCACGGAGATCCGCAGGCTGCGATTCCCGGTGAGGATACGCGCTTGAATATCGCTTTCGTTACTGCTTTCTACGGTATAAGTCAACGGTCCGTTATCGGGATCGAATCCATCCAGAGCGACATGCAATGCAGTGCCTGAAAGGAAGTTTTGGTCTGCAATCTCTTTCAGAAACGGTCCTTCAGATATTGGAATAGCGATGCCGGTTGCCGTGGCTAATTCCTGAAGTGACTGAATCCCTTCCACCAGACTGCCATTCGCCAGTTTCCAGGTTGGTAAGACGGTAATTCCCTCGGTAGTGGCAATACTGTTTAATTCGCGATTGGCATCCGTGACTTCTACAAAATTTAAAAACTGGGCGCCATCTTCAAATAGCGCTTTCTGTGCTGTCGAATCCGCATCCCAGGCAGCGCCATAAAGTGTCACGTTGGCGGCTGTCAGAGCCTGTGCAAAGGCAACCAGATCCTGTCCGCTGAGCAGTGTGCGGTCTTCCAGTTTCTCGGTCGCAGCAAGGGGCGTTGCCACTCGTTTTTGTCGACGGTGATGCTTATTTCGTCGGGGACGCCACAAGTTATCGATGAATTTCGAGATCATATTAACTGGTATCTTTTAGTACGATGAATCTTCAATGTTGAAAGTTTTCAGCAAGCAGGCAGGCACATTTTCGTCTATCGGGAAAATGGCCCGTCGGTTCAGTCAATGATTTTAATGGGTGTGTCCTACTTAAAAACACAGGTAAATTGGAATGTTTCCAATCTTTAGTGGAATTATGTGTTATGGGTGGTTTGTTTCTATTTGACATAAGCAAAAAACTATCTGCATCGAAAATGACGATTGGTGGTGATTAATCTAACATTTTATACAGGAAAATGATCTGTGATGTTGCCTTAAGTCAACAAAGTGTAACAACTTACCGGATTGAATCCTTTTTAGAGGTGTCTGAGTAAATTAGCGAAAATCGTTTTGTTGTAAGAACGTTCATTGATTAGAATGAAAGTATCCTGACCGAAAGTGTGTGTTTAATCGGGTGGGTAAGTGAAATGATAGCAATGTCTTATGTTAAATGAGTCTGGTGTGGTCATTCAGCGAATGCCAAATTTCATTTCGCGGAGACACTATATTTCAACCGTTACATTTCAGTGATTTGTCCGTCATACTCTCTGAACAAGTTTCAGATAGATGATCGTTCAATCGATTCGCAGGTTTCAGTTTTATGAATATTCAACGGTCCAGGAGGCAGTTTGAGCATTGCATCTCATAGCTATCATTGGATGAAGTCTGGTTTTCGACCTTCGAAATCGCGGCTCTCTCGCTGGAATGTGTTAGCCGGCGAAATTATCGCGCGCAGTGAAGCGCTGAAAAAACAGACCGATGATCAGCTGGAACGGTATTCTCTGGAATTGCGCTGGCGAGCCAAGTCGGGCGAGTCATTGAAGAAAATTCTCCCCGAAGCATATGCCCTCGTACGAGAGTCAGCGTGGCGTACCCTGAAGATGGAGCACTTTCCCGTGCAGCTGATGGGGGGGATCGCTCTGTTCGAAGGCGGTATCGCCGAAATGCACACCGGGGAAGGTAAAACATTGACGGCGGTATTACCTGCTTACCTCCGCGCACTCATGGGAAAAGGCTGTCATGTCGTCACGGTCAACGATTATCTGGCAAAACGTGACTCGGAAATCATGGGGCCTGTGTTTAATAAATTAGGTCTTTCAGTTGGCTGTATCACTTCGGATATGGAAGATGAAGATCGTCGCATCGCTTATAGCCTGGATGTGACTTATGGTACTGCGAATGAGATGGGCTTTGATTTTCTTCGTGATCGTATCCGGATCGGAGCCAGCGCTCCCGGCCAGTTGGAGCAGGCGATCACCAATCACAAGGCATCGGGTAAAGAGCCACTTGTCCAGCGCGGGAATTATTTTGCGTTGATCGACGAAGCCGACAGTGTCTTGATCGATGAGGCCCGGACTCCACTGATTATCGGGCTGATCCAGCCCAACGACGCTGCCTCGGTCAACCTGTTCCGCTGGAGCAATCGCGCCACGCATCAATTGGAATCGGAGGTCGATTTTGTTTACGAACCCAAAAAACGTTCCGCCTACCTGACGGATCAGGGGTGTCGCAAAGTCTTATTGATGCCAAAACCGTCTTTGCTGGATTCGATCGATACCGAGCGGATTTATAAACAGGTGGAACAATCGCTGGTGGCCCGTTTCGGTTTTCAGAAGGACCGCGATTATGTGGTGGTCGATGAAGAAGTGGTGATTGTTGATGAATCAACGGGACGCATGATGGAAGGCCGGAAATGGCAGGACGGGCTGCATCAATCGATCGAAGCACAAGAGCATGTCCCTTTGACCGCAGCGACCGGACAAGCGGCCAGAATCACCGTACAAAGCTTCTTTCAGAACTATTCTTATCTGGCAGGTATGACGGGGACCGCCGCGCTGGCAGAGAAGGAGATTCGCAAAACCTATAAAGTTTCGGTGACCTTAATACCAACGCACCGTCCCTGTATTCGCAAAGGAAGTCCGCCGCGTGTGTTCAAGACCATGCAGGCGAAACGCCTGGCTGTCGTAGAAGAAATTGAACGCATCAGGGAAAAACGCTGCCCGATTCTGGTCGGAACCCCTTCTGTCGAAGCCTCGGAATCATTGGGTGATCTACTGGCGATGAAAGCGATTCCGCATCAGATTCTGAATGCCAAATATCACGAGCAGGAAGCGGATATCGTGAAAGTCGCCGGTGAACCTGCGCGAGTTACCATTGCCACCAATATGGCCGGTCGTGGAACCGATATCCTGCTGAAAGATATCGTGCGCGAACACGGCGGTTTGCATGTGATTGCCACAGAGATGCATACTTCGGCCCGAATTGACCGTCAGTTGATTGGCCGTTCTGCACGGCAGGGGGATCCGGGACACTATCAGTTTTTCCTCTCTCTGGAAGATGAATTACTACGTTGCCTGGAACTGGATCAACTCAGAAAAATTATTCAATCTGCCAAAGCGGATGACAAAGGCGAGCTGGCGCCCAGCTGGATTTCCTTCTTTAACAATACGCAGAACTTTCTGGAAAAACTGCATCACAAGCAACGCCGCGACATGTTGAAACAGGAAAAACACCGGATTGAAATGTTTCACAAAATGGGCCTCGATCCCTATCTGGAATGGACGGAATAATTTCGTTTACGTCTGCTTTGTCTTCAGGAATCGCCTTTGCGCATTCTCCCGGGTAATCTGTGATTCAATTTCGATTCCCAGATCAGACTCTTTCAGTTTGTTCAAACTTGATTCCAGATAGAAAAAGGGAAAATACGAGCCGAACAGAATTTGCTGATAAGGCACCTGTTTCATCAGTTTCTCAATCCCGCCGACCCCTTCCAGCATCGCAATTTCGATCGTCAGATTCGGGTTTTCCGTCAGTCTGGTCAGCTTCGCTCCCGTGAGCGATTTCAATCCGTTCAAAATAGTTACCTGCAGTGCTGCGTGCTGTTTCATCAGCGCGGGTAACGCGGCAAAGTTGACATCGTCGACTTTCATCAGGGGATGCTGCGTGCGATCATCCTCCATTCGCATGGCGATCTGAATAAACAGCCCGCGCTCCGCCGCCATGGCAAACAGTTGATCCACTTGCGGATCGCTGAGCTGATATCCGTGATAATTCGGATGCAGTCGCAGGCCCGGCATCTGCCATTCTTCATGACAGGTTATCACATCGTCTTCCCACCCGGGCAGTTGCGGGTTAATACTGCCGATGGGAATCAGTAAATCAGGGCCAGCTGTTCTGCACTCCGCCGCCAGTCGCTGATTCACGGCGCGAATATCTTTATGCAGCAAACCGTCAAAGCTGCCGGCGAATGCTTTCTCAATCTGATTCTGTTTCAGCTTTCTGACCAGTGCGGGAGTTTCATCGTTAGGCAGTCGTCGGAAAGGCCAGCGCGAGAGATACAGGTTGGAATCGATCATCATACTTTGATCCCCTTTTCTTTCAGAATGGGAGTCAACAGTCGTTGGAGATTACCACCCAGAATTAAACGTTTGGAAACTTCAGGAATGTCGGCGCCTTGAACTTTGGCAAGCTGAGACGAAAAACTGCGGCCCCCGATATCACTGCCATACAGCACGCGGTCAGCACCGAGCGTTCGCACTGCCATTTCCGTGATCCCGGCGGTCGGATCAGACCCGCCGATGCCGGCATATACATTGGGACTATCTTGAATCGCCCGCAGTCCCAGTTCCCAGTCGCCTCCGACATGGCCGGCGATGAGCGGCGTTTGCGGATGCCGTTTTGCCATCAGCGCCAGATCTGCGGGCGTGGATTCACCAACCAGGTTCCCTCCCGATTTGAACCAGGTGTGCTGGTAAATCAACGCGTTCAATTCTGCCGCCCGTTGAATAATCGGATCAATGCCCGGATCATTGCAGCGGGAGGCGACCCATAATTTCACGCCGATCATCGGGCCGTTTTTAACGCAGCGGTCCAGCTCTTTGATGCTTTCGTTTACGTATTTCGCATTGAGATACACGAAGCCAAACGCGCGATCGTGCCAGTGACTGATGGCCTGCATCACCTGATCGTTCTGTTTGCGAAATTCTTCAGGCGTGGGGTCTAAGGAGAACGGCCAGCCCATAAAAAAGATGAGTCGCTCCACCCCCATGCGGTCTGCATAACCCATCAGCTGAGCAATGCGTTCGTCGACCGTTTTTCCTTCCACCCCGGACAGGTGGCAATGTAAGTCCCAGATCATGGTTGATTCTTTCAGCGATCTAATTTGATTCCGTGATGAGCTGTAATGTGGCTTGAGGCGGGTTGGCATAGTTCTGCCAAATCTGTTCTGTTTCCTGAAGCGCCGCACCATCGTGTACCAGACAGCGATAACGGCTGATGTTGGGGGTTCCCGGTTCGATTTTCCAGTCGCCCAACACACTGGGCGTAAACACCATATAAGGCATCGAGGGATGAATCCGTACCGGTTCGGGAAAACGAAAATTCGCAGGGTGGCTCAGGATTGTAAAACCGCTCAATGCGTCTTCGTTCTCTCGTTTTCCGGAAATATCACACCAGCGCGACCGGTCATGATTTCCATTCTCGCGAGTTTTTCCGTTCGAGGTCAAAAAGCGACAGGTCTCTTTCGTCCAGCCACGACCGCCGCGAATGGCCATGCCGCCATAGTGATACTGGGGGAGCAGTAACGGGCTGTTCGAAGCACACCGGGCTTCTGAAGAAAGATCGTACAACCAGAATTCAGGTTTTTTGTCCGGTTGATTCCAGACGCGAATCGTCCATGTTTCCATTAAAGCCGCTTTTTCTTCACTACCGGTAAGGTCGACGTGTTCCTGTTCCACTTTCAGTTCCGCGAAGACGAGGCCCTCCTGTTGTGAAATCAGTTGATGAAAACGAACACGTCCTTTTTTACTTTTGATTTCCCAGAAATTCGTCTCGCGTCCTTCGAACACCGCTTTGGTGTAGGCAAGGAACTGTCCACTCTGGTGGGCATGGTCGGGGGGAAATTCATCGGAAACAATTTTGCCACCCGGAGACCAGATCGGATGAATATGCGCGCTGCGACCGTACAGAGGATCCACCGAGTCCGGAGCCGGGATATGCTGGTAATTGTAATTTAAAACCGGATGCGTGCCGATGAAAAACTGATACGCCTTGCCGGTATCTTTGATCGAAACCGGGTTTTCAATTTTGATTGGTCCCGCTTTGATGTCAAACACCCGCGTGGCGCCGGCTGCTGTTTTGCCGGGCAGAATCCACCAGAGCCGGTTAGTGTTGTCGTTTCTTTTTTCGATTTGCGCCGGGATTGCTTTTGTCTCGGACGCTGATTTTTCGATGAGATAAACTGCTTCATGTGCAAAACCGGTTTCAGGCAGCACCGCGAAAACGGGCTCATTATCGATCGAATGTTTGCCGGCGGTGATGGTTGCCTGACCCAGCGTGGGATCTGCTGCGCGTAACGAAAGCGGCATCCCGATCAGAAAACAGATCAAAAAGGGAAACAGAATTGAAAAGTAATGTGAGGTTGATTTCATCGGAGTCTCTCTGGAAGGGGCGAATATTCTTCCGCACGATCAGCAAAACAGGCAGGCTCTATGCTAACCCCTTTTCGGAACCAGATGCAATATTCTACGCACCGATTGTGCAAGAACAGCCGGAATGCAAGTCGGGCACTCAACTCAGGGGACCAGATAAAAAACCGGGCCATATACGGGTACAGGCTGACAAGGGCAGACCTGAACGGGTTTAGCAACGGGAGCCGGTTTCGCAGTCGAGAGCGGTGCGGCCTGTTTCGCAGGAGTCGGCGCGGGTTCTGTTTTTCGCTCGACAACATTTTGTCTGAGTTCCGCTTCGTCCAGCGCAGTACCGTCTGCCATCAGCGCCGCCTGTGAGGTAAAACTTCCTGATTTCGTTGCTTTCACACGGGCTCGTAATGTGCGTGATTCATTGGCGGCCAGTTGGTTCACCTTGAACGTCAGCTGACGACCTGCCTGGTGTTCCAGCCCCTCGGGAAGATCAAGATTCAACAGGACGTCGTTCTGATCCACTGCGCCCCGATTACTGACTACAAAATCAATCGCATAGATTTCACCGGCGGTCACCATTTCCGGGCCGTTGATTTGCAGATCCAGGCGGGCTGCGGAAATCTCGGTAGAAGCGGCGACGTTGGAAGCCAGTGTGATATTCGAATTCGTTTTCACACTCCCTGCCTGACCGAGAAATACTTTCACCTGCAGTTCGCGTTCTTCCTCGGGATCGAGCCGGGCAATTTTCCAGTGCAGATGATTCTGTTTGACTTCCGCGGGGGGCGAAAAATCAACCAGGCTGGCGAGCGGCGAAAGTGTTTCATCGACGTGCACATTATAAGCGGGCGCTGTGCCCCGGTTTTTCACCAGGATCGAATAGGTCAGCAGATTTTGAGCGGCTCCTGTCGGGGGAACCTGCTTGCGAATTTCGAGATTCAACCGCTCTTCCTGCGGGGGCGCAGATGCCCGTGTGAATGAGTCGAGCTGGCTCCGGTCGGCGGGCTGTTCCTGACCGACCTGCACATGTTCTCCGCCGGGAAAACGTTCGTGATACAGTGTCGGGCGAATGGCTTGTTGTGTTTGAGAATCGGCGCGGGCCAGATCAATCAGTTTCCAGCTCTGATCAAACAGGAAACGATCGGCCGGCTCAAGCCGACTGTGCATTTCAGGCAGAGACCGTGTCGCTTCCACGAAAAACTGCTGATCGATGTCCGGATCGAACATCTCTCTTTCGATGATTCTGATTTTTTGTACGTTTAATACCAGCGAAGGGGCAGACGCCGATTCCGGCGTCGGATTGAATTCGGGAAAACTGAGCGGCAATTCTGGTCGCATCGGTTTTTCTTCGCGAGCCACGATTCCCGGGAAGAAATGATCACGATCACCAAACGAGACATACAGCGGCTCGGTTCCGAGTTCCACCAGCGGAAACGGCTCAGAAGGTTGGATTTCGATGCGTGTATCGATTGGTTTGAAGAGAGGCACACTGGATACGACTGCCTGTTCGGAGGCGACGATTTCCGCCGTGAGACGTTCCTTCTTTCCGTCCGGCACCCCTAACAGGAGAATCACCGTGAGCAGAATGGCAAGCACACCGACCGCAGAGGCGAGCGACCATTCGGGATCTGTGCCGAACAGCGCTTTGATCTTCTGCACCCAGACCGGGGCATAATCTTCAAATTTGAATGACAGATCAAAATCTTCGATCTCGTCGTCATCAAAGCGGCTCGAATCCCAGCCTGCTTCATACGGGGGTTCTGCCCCGGAATCCTCAAGCTCACTGCGCCACGCATCCTCCGTCTCGAAATCGGAAGACTCCGGTTCACGTCGATTCAAACTCGAGTTGTGGTCATCTGACTCGGGCATCGCAATATCAAGTCCGTTGAATTTTCTGGAAGCCGATCCTGGCAACGATTTTAGGAGCACGCGTGAGTAAAGATACGCAGTACGTGAAAGTTAGCAAATACACCCGAGGAAGGGAAGTGCGATTCAAATTCCTTCGACAAGGGTGGGAGATTATTGTAAAAATAGATAGCTATAGCAGACTGTGAAGAATTTGGTATCTTATTATCACTCAACATTGACACACTGAAGGCCGTCAGCTCAGAGGAAACGCAAAATGCCATCTATTGATCGTCGTACATTTTTAAAAACTGCTTCCACAGGAATCATCGCGGCACAGACGGGAATCAGTTTCAGTGCCGAACAAGAGGTCGGCGTCCTGCTGCCGGCAAAAATGGTCGACACTCATACCCATTTTTACGATCCCAGCCGTCCCGAAGGCGTTCCCTGGCCGACCAAGGGGTCTTCCCTGTACCGCACGGTTTTGCCAAAAGATTTTGTCGAATTGAAAAAGTTTCAGCCCGTCAATGCGACGGTCATCGTCGAAGCCAGCAAACTGGTCGAAGACAACCAGTGGATTCTGGATCTCGTCAAAGACAATCCCGTGATCATCGGTTTTGTCGGACGCCTGACCCCCGGCGAGGACATGTTCCGCACGCATCTCAAACGCTTCGCCAAAAATCCGATCTATAAAGGGATTCGCATCAATTACGACCTGCTGCAGACTGGCCTGACACAAAAGCAGTTTGTCGATGACATGAAGTTGATGGCCGACATGGGACTGCAGGTTGACTTGAATGGAGGACCGGTCACACTGGACGGCGCCCGCCGTCTCGCCGAGCAGGTGCCCGATTTGCGTATCGTCGTCGATCATATCGGCAACGTTGTCGTCAAAGGAGACGAGATCGATCCGCAGTGGAAAAACTACATGGAAGCCCTCGCCGATCAGAAGCAGGTCTACATCAAAATCTCCGCGCTGGTCGAAGGGGCCGCCCGCCATCGTCCCGACAACGTCCCTTCCGATGTCGCCTATTATCGTCCGACGCTGGACGTGATCTGGAATCAGATTGGCGTCGACCGCATGATCTTCGGCAGCAACTGGCCCGTCTCCGAACGCGCCGCCGACTATGTCACCCTGCAGAAAATTCTGGTCGACTATCTGCAGGACAAAGGGCAGGGGGCGCTCGACAAAGTCTTCTGGAAAAATTCGAAACTCGCCTACCGCTGGGACAAATATCCCGGCGAATAAAAATAATGTGAGCGGAATGGCGCCAGCCACCGGTTTTGAACCAGCATTCAACGTACGAGTAAACCTCCAACGCCCACTCAACATTCGCCACCAGTGCATCAACACTCCCCCACTGAATAAACTCGCTCTTGACGCCAGCACGCGTTTTCGGAAACTGCTTCGTTGTGTGTCGCGCGCGAGTGAGCACCATCGTTTCAGGTGAAGACTGCGATCACTTACAATATGAGCACTACCAAACCCACTGGTTTCAGCCACATTTGAAAATAGAGAGCGTTTCACACTGTATGTATCAACCCACTTCGACACCCCATCGCACCACTTCAGACGTGCTTCATCATCACTTCGCAGCATATCAGCACCGGTTCGTGTGTCGCAAAATTCCATTTTCTCTTGACTCCCTCACGCCACTCACAATACTCCAACGAGTCGCATAACAGTCCTCAACGCAGACTTGAGCGCATCCATTTAACCATAGCGTCTCTCATTCTAATATACTCGGTCCAAATGGTCCTGGAGACGCTACAGTAAACCTGGACACAGGCTCAATAAGACGGCATCATTCTCACGAAAAGCAGGGGCGGTACCCATGTGTCCGCCCGCCATTCAAGAATCCTACCAGATATCCCTCGGACGGCCCCAGATGAATAAACAGAACCAAAACACCGGACACGCCTGAGAGTCTCTGCCACGAATACAAACGGGTGGCACTGTTGGCTCGCCCAACAGTGGAGATCAGGTCAATCGTTCCTTGTCATATTCAACATGATTCCTGTCGTAGACAGAGTTGTAATGAGGATTAATTCTAATGAGAAAATCCCTCACAGACTTCCCATTCCGAATTGTGAGTAAGGGAAAAATCAGGACATGCCAAGTAGTAAAATGAGTTTCTGTGGGTAGAATCATAGAGCTGCCCCAATCACTGTTGGCAAGCCAACAGTGCCACCCACTGAAAAGAAGAATTCGTGTCTTTCGTGGTAGCAAAAAAACACCTTCGATTTCAATCCCACTCTATTCACAGCATTCACACGATACTGATAAGACTTCCCGTTTTTCGCCGTCTTCTCCACGAACGGAAATTTCAACAGCCTCCCTTTTTTTGTACCGGTTTAAAAAGGTCATCCTGATTTCGTTTGCTTCAAACGGAATGCGCCGTTATCGTCAGACTAACTCGTTTCGCTTCTGGAGTCTCTTTTTCATCGGCGCGAATGGTGTAGTCGATGGTTATTCTCTCTGTTTATCATCCCGATAAATACAGAGATCACGACACACTGTTTATTGTGAGAGAGAAATTGTGAACAGCACAATCGCGGAGAAAAAGTTGCAAGGCACGGGCGGCGGAGATCTGAAACCGTTGCTCGGATTAACGCTGCTTATGATCGTCGTTCACGCTGCGGTCGGTTTCAGCATTCCCTGGGGGACGGAAGTCGTTTGCAACGATGACTGGGCTTACAGCTGGGCGTGTCAGCAATGGTTTGAGCAGGGCACGTTGCGTCTGCATCCGTCTGCGATGGCCTGGGGATTGCCGCAGATTATTCTGGCAAATGGGGCGTGCCTGATCTCCGGGAATGACAGCGGCGAACTCTTGCGCTGGGTGGGCTGGGGCATCGGCATTGTCTGCGTTTACGTGTTCTACATCAGCCTGCGTCTGTTTGGTGACTGCCCCTGGCAAGCTGCCGGTAAGGCGACTTTGCTGGCGGTGAATCCGCTGGTGGTGCCTCTCACTTGGAGCTTCATGACCGACATGATGTTCCTGCTGCTGATTCTTGCTGCAGTCGCCATCATTGAATTAACGGGTCGCACCTCGAATCCGCTGATGCCGATTCTGGCGGGAATCGCCATCGGGCTCGTCACGCTGCAACGCCAGTACGGACTGGCATTACTGCTTGTATTTCTGGCACGGCCCATTGTCTGGCAACCGAAGCGAATCTGGGCAACTTTAGTCGGAGGCCTGATCCCTTTTCTGTTTCTTGCTTTCGTGTGGCGGTGGCTCGATCAGGGGGGCGGAAACACCAGCGGACTGGGGCCGCGGATTGTGTTAATCTTCCAGACACTCTGGGATGCGCCGCTGGAGAGTGCGGCGAACTTTTGTTCCGCGTGGTTACAGGGGCTGGCGCTGATCAGTCTGTTCTGGCTGCCTTTTGAACTGATGTCGGCCCGTCGCTGGCAGCCCCGCATTCTCGTCGGCTGCGCGCTGGCGTTTCTTTTGTCCGAGATGAAACTGATCTTTTCGAACCCGGCGGAATTCGGCTTCGCCGCCCTGGATCGTATCACCTGGGCGCACTTTTATCATGTCGGGCTGATCGGTGAAGGGTTACATGATACGGCGATACTCCATCTGATGCGGCCCGGCGCGCCCGACATCGAAGGGGCCATCGTGCTGATCCACATTGTCTCACTCATCTCGGGAACGTTGATGCTGTCTCGGATTATCGCTGCCTTGCGCGAGGCGTTCCGGAATGGCGTACGCGGTTTCCCTGCTTTGATCCCGGTTCCCCTGACGGCGTTTTTGCTGCTGTTGTCCGCTGTAGTGACCATCAGCGTGCTGAGTAAATTCTTTCTGTTTGATCGCTATTTACTGATTTGCGTTGCCCTTGCCGGTTTCATGTATCACGGGAAAATTCACAGGAAACGTCTGATGCTTGTTTTTTATGTCGTATTTACGCTGATGCTGGCAGCGGTTTCTGTGGCGGGGACCATCGATTATTGGCGCTGGTCGGATGCACGCTTCAAGCTGATCGATCAGCTGATTGCCAACGGCGTCGATCCTGTCGACATTGATGGCGGCTACGGCTATCACGGCTTGAAAACCCCCGTGCGGATCACCGAAGATGGCAAAGTCGACACCGAATGGGAAACCTACTGGGCAGGCACCAGGCGACCGTATTATATTGAATTCAACTTTGGCGGAAGAGGGAGCCGCGAAATATCCCGCATGCCCTTTGAAAGCCCGCTGTACCAGCCAAAAGACTCCATGCTCCACTTAAACGTACCAACCTACCTCCCCCCACAAGGGGGAGGGCGTTGATTCGCATCAGTGATGTGTTGGGAAAATCAGGGACGTTTGCTGGAACTATTTTTGAATACTTAATCACTGTTGGCAAGCCAACAGTGCCACCCCGTTTTTTTCTTGGTCGTCGAATTCATGCAACGCTTGTTGTTTCAAGATATTCTTTAAATTGAGAGGTTATCAACATGAATGTACCCTTTACCAATTCACGTGAAGACATTTCAGCCGCTAAGCGTGTGGGGACGGATTGGTCGGCATTGAGTACGGGGCAACGGATCCGTTCAATTGAACTGGACGGCTATGTGGTGATTCCGAATCTGTTGTCAGCCGAACAGATAGAATTTATTCGTGCGGAGTTGATGCGTCTGCCAACGACTGGCACAGATTACAGCGAGCATCAGCGAGGATTCAGCGACGTGCAATGGACCGATTCGCCGACGGCAATTGATGTGATTGCCCTGCCAGCCATGATTGAGTTCCTGGAAACGCAGTTTGGCGACGAGTTGATCTGCACTTCCTGTGCTTATGCTGTCTCACAGCCCGGGCATCCGGGAATCGCCATTCATACCGACGCACAACCGTACGGTTCGAAAATCTTCGGCCTGGGAGCGAGTTCGCCGTGTCTTGTGCGTGTGTTGTATTACCTGGATGATTTGACGCCCGAACACAGTCCGTTCAAAGTCATTCCTGGTTCACATCTTTCACTGCATGCGGACGGTAATCCTTATCAACGCTACCTCTCGCATGACGATGAAGAGATGGTAACGTGTCGGGCTGGCTCGGCGGTGATCATCAATCAGAAAGTGTTCCACGCCAATTATCCCAATTTTAGTGATAGCGACCGTCATCTGTTAGCCATTGCGTATCGTCCGGCGTGGGCCGGCCCCATCGGTGATGTTGCCGATCACGATCCCGATCGCATCAACACATTGCCAGCGCATGTTCGCCCGTATTTTTGTAGCTTGAACACGCGAAAGATCAATTATGATCTGCCGAATCGTCCCGACGAGATGGCCCGCCATGCACCGGGTATCAGCCCGCAGCGTTATGACCATCCATAAATCGGAGCGTCAAAAGACGGCAATTTCTTTTAGGCAGATTCATTACCCGTCGTTCTTAAAAACTGTAGAGTGACTGGCGAATATGAGTCATCTTATGATTGATTACTACCACGAAAGACACGAAAGAAATGTAGGGGTAGCCCTATGTGGCTACCCGTGATATCGATGATGAATCTATTAAGACGTTTAAAGTCTTCTCTGGTCCCGTTGCACGAATAAAATGAAACAGCTCGTCACCAGGCGGATCGACACATAGATCGACCCCTACGTTTTATGAATTGATTGCAGTTTCTGGAAAGGGTGCGTTTTCTGACAATTCTTTTCGGCAGGGTGGCACTGTTGGCTTGCCCAACAGTGCAGAAAAGATCAATCGTTCCTCACCAGGTTCATCGTAATTTCTTTACCAGACAGAGTTGTGAGGAAGTTGAAATCTGATGATTGAATCCATCATTAATCACCCGGCTCAAGCTTGGGGTAGAGCGTAAATCCGTTCAAAGGTAGCAGCAAAATAAGGGAAGTTTGCTGGAATCATATTGAAAACGCAATCACTGTTGGCAAGCCAACAGTGCCACCCCGTCGATGGGACCAGTTTTTTTACTCGTTCAATTTTCTCCAAGTAAGATAGGGTTTCAGTTTCTCAGGCAGGAGCCAACGGATGAATCCGAGGATGATGATTACAGCCATTGCTGCAGGCACTCTGCCAGGTACGCAGCAGATGAAACTAAGCCAGTATGGCCAGCCATTATCCGGATTAAAAGGTATGAATTCAGGGAAGATCAATTCATCCATTGAGTTGTTTTTTAACAATATGGTTCGATTCAGGGCTGGTATCGTCATGCATACTATTGAACCGATGATAAATCCGACCACTGCAAATTCAGAAATAGAAATATTGAATAACGGTTTTGGTGTCTTAGATTTCATGAAGCCATCCAATGTGTCACTTAACGCTCGCGATAAGTTCATCTCCCAACGAATTAAACAATCACTGTTCATGTCAGGCGTTTGGATTCACCCCGGCCCTTCTTTTTTGATCTCATCAACGTACGTTGTATGCTTCCATCAGTCTGAAGAAATAAACTTTCGTGTGTTTTCGTGTCTTTCGTGGTAGAAAAAAACGGCAGATAAAAGACGAGTTAGGTCTCTTATCTGCCGGTTCGACATTACTTTGATTGTAAACCGGCCGTGTTTACGGCTTTCACTTGATACTTGTACGTCTTCCCGTTTTCCGCGGTCTTATCCACGAATTCGAATTTCAGCAGAGGCAGGACAGGGGTATCGCCGTAGCTCATGTTCTGGAACAGAGCGCGGCCGAAACGGTTTGTAGGTTTCTCGGGGAGCTGGCCGATCTGTTTGCCGTCGCGTTCGATCACGAATGATTGGATGCCGCTTTCGAAGTCGGTGGAGGCGTTCCAGGTGATGGTGCCGGTGGATGAATCGACTTTGACGTTCGTCGGTGCAGGAGGCGGCGTGGTATCGTTGACGGCACCGGTTTTCACGAAGTCGAGCCAGGCCATCGCGACCGTTTTGTTCGGCAGCCAGACCGCCTTGGATTTGTCTCCCTGATAATCGGCAAAAGGGACGGGCGTCTCTTCGCTGTTGACCGGCGCCAGCCAGCCGTCACTCACGTTGACGTCCTTTAATTCTTCGCCGACCTGATCGGGCAGTCGCATTTCCAGGCAGGCATTGAAAAAGGGGATCGCCAGATAACGCGAGTCGCCGGTTTCGTGGCCCGTTTTCGGATCGGGGGCAAAGCCGATCGGGGCGCCTTTGGCGCGGTAGTCTTCAAACATCGCCAGGCTGCCCGTCCAGGCGCGGCTGAAACGTTTGTTGTCTTTTTCTTTCAGGCCGGGATTGGCCATCATCGGAATTTTCATTGCCGCCTCCGGAATGGTGGGCACGGTAATTTCGTCATTGGTCCAGTAACCATAGGCGGTGCCCGACTGAAACCAGATCGCGACAATCCGCTCGGGATATTCCATTTGCATCAGACTCGACCAGAACCCGCCGCCCGAATGTCCCCACAAGCACCAGGGGGCGGTTGCGACTTCGGGATGACCCGAAAGTTTCGCTAATTTCTTCAGCGACTCAATAAACACTTTGTTCGAACCGTTCCGCGGATCACACCAGAGGCGGCAGTTTTGTTTTTCTGCCTGATGGAAACTGGGGCCGAGCAGGGCGCAGTTGTTCTTACGCGCCAGTTCCTGCCAGTGTAGATCGTGGGCGGCGGTCACACTGCCCGTGCAGGAGCCCGAACCACAGCCGTGCTGATGCACGATAATCCCGCGGACCTGTTTGAGCCCTTCAGGAATCCACAACGTGTAAGTCACGCCAAGCTGCAGTTGTCCTTCTTGGGGATCGGTGGGTTGCTCATAGGTCGTACTATAATACGGCGGCTGAAACGAGGCCTCGACTTTCGGCAGCTCCAGCGGGGCAATCGTTTCTTCCGCAGAGACCGGGCAGACCACCGTCTGCATCAGGAACAGTGCGGCGAGGAAAATCAAAGCGGCGCGTGATTTCATGGTTGGGATCCAGTAATAAAAGGCCGTGGTGGGTTTCAGTTTCGATGGACATTCATGTTACGCAATGCTGCGTTGGCATGCCAGTTCGTGTTGCTTGATTCGAATGAGTTCCGGGAAAAGAAAAACATTAACGTGTGCAGTCAAAAAAGGGACGGGAAGGAACCGGGGCTAACGCCCTTCGGCTAATAAGTCTTTCGGCTGTCAAAGTACCTAAAACAAGATTAGCCGCGGTTAAAACCGACCTGACGCCGTGCGGCTAATGGGGAATGTCTGACGGTTTATTGCGATTCATCCAGTAGAGCGGGATGCCGATCAGGACGGGGATGAGACCCAGCAGTGTCAGACCGCGTGCATAGTCGAGACTGGAATACAGCATGTAGACCGAGGTCAGACAAAACAGGATGGGGGTCACCGGATAGAAGGGGACGCGAAAGGGCCGTTCCAGATCGGGGAGCTTGAACCGCAGGATGATCAGGCTGAGGCCCGTCAATAAGAAAAAGATCCAGAACAGAGGAGCTGACGCCGCCAGCAGAGTATCAAAGCCGCCTCCATACTTATTCCAGTTGATGATGTCCCATTGAATCAGCGTGAAGGGGAACTCCAGAATGCGTTGACCGGCACCGGTTCCGACGAGAACAATCATGCAAATGGAGATCAGCCCCTGAATCAGTAGCGAGTAAATGGGCGCGTTGACGCGATAGTTCCAGCGTGCCAGCATCGCGAACAAGCGGTGGTCCATTCCCAGACGCACATTGACACGTGAGCCTGTCAAAATCAGACCGTTGATGGCACCCAGGGAAGAGATCATAATCACCAGACTGATGGCCGATTTTCCGGTTTTTCCCCAGACATTCTCCAGCAGGTCGGCTGCCGGTGCCTGTGATTTCAGGAGTCCTTCATAACCCAGTCCCCACAGGTAGGCCGCGTTAATGATCAGATAAATCGCCAGAATTCCGACCGTGCCGATCATCAGTGCTTTGGGAATATTTTTGCCCGGTTGTTTCACTTCCGCTGCGACAAAAGCGGCATCGTTCCACCCGCCATAAGCATACAGCACGAACACCATCGCCAGACCAAAATTCGCAGTCGAACCGGTATCACTGGAAATGACGGGCGTCGCAGGTTCAGTGGGCTGCAGGCCGAGATACAGGCCGCAGAGTGCAATTGCCGCTAAGCCGATGACTTTGGCAAACGTGAGAATATTTTGCGCCCGTTTGCCGACCATCAGTCCCAGCAGGTTCAAGCAGATCAGGACACAGACGGAGAAAGCAGCCAGATGCACGGACCACCTCTCTGAGACTCCCAGAAACGAAACGGCATACTGGGCGAACACGTAAGACATGATGCCGATGTTGCCCGGATTGATCGCCACAAATTGGGCCCAGCCGAACAGGAACCCGGTGCCGTTTCCATACGTCCGGGAGAGGAAGACATAGTCGCCTCCCGTTTCGGGGATCGCCGCCGCCAGTTCCGCATAACACAGCGCACCGGCCAACATTAAAAAACCGCCCAGGCACCAGATCGCCAGGCCGGCTTCGATGGAACCGGCAAAGTTGAAAACCATGCTGGGAACTTTGAAGATCGAGACGCCGATGACGATCCCGATGATGATGTTGACCGTGTCCCACAGGCTCAGTTTTTGCAGGTAGCGTTCTTTTGATTCTGAAACCGTCGCGGGTTGCCGTTGATCTGCAGGCATAACTCAGTAGATCCCCCCAAGGTCGATTTCGGAAACGGTAAAGACAGACAGAGGATCAGGCGGGCGACGTTCCTACGAGAACGGCGACTGGCATTGTCCAGATATCCATATTGTTTTCTGCCGTGATGGTAAAGCCGGCTTCTTTCAGGAAACCGGCGGCATCAATCGGCTGGCAGTCGACAATATGGGGGAAATGCTGGTGCATCCATTTGTACGTCTTTTCCAGAAAGCTGTCTTTGTCCCCTTCTTTCGGTAACGCCATCGAGACGACGCCCAGCCGCCCGCCCGGTTTCAGTACCCGCTTGATTTCCTGAAGCACTTCCGGGATGGATTCCAGCGGAAAGAGTTCCAGGGTAAAACTCATGGAGACGACATCGAATGCCTGATCCTCGAACGGCAGGGGGGGCGTGATTGCCACAGAGAGGTTCACGCGATCAGCAACGCCGGCTTCTGTGACCCGTTTTTCGGATACTTTTTTCATGCCGTCAGAGATGTCAACGCCGTAAACGGAGCCTGTTTCACCCACTGCTTGGGCGAGAGAAACCAGAGAATGGCCGGTCCCATAGCCGATTTCCAGGACGTTTTCACCGGCGGTGATGGCCAGCGCTGCCAGTCCTTTTTCGCGGGCGACATGTTCGTTGGAATCAGCCAGTAAGTCGTAGGAATGACTGATGCGATCATAAAATGACTTGGTCAGTTTCTCATCAGTGGAATTCATGGATGTCTTCTCCAGGCAGGTAAGGTCAGAGTGTAATACCTCAAATTATAAAACGATCAATTCTCCGAGAGAAGCCGGAAGCGTCAAAACAATGTGAAGTTCAGGAATTTGCAAAAGTGAAAACCGGTTATGGGTAAGATCACTCTGTTTAGAATCCTGTTTTTTTCTTAAGAAAAGGTAAGTTCATCAAATCGGAGATTTTTTTGAATTCCTTTCATAGACGGGGCATGCTACAACATAGACAGAGATGACTGCGTATCTTGTTGACGGATAAAGGAATGAGTCCACAAAGATCTTGTTCCATAAAAATAAGGAGGGAACAATTATGCGTAATGTTTTGGCTTTAGTTCTGGCCGGCGGTAAAGGATCACGCCTGGAGCCTCTCACGAGAGATCGCGCGAAGCCTGCGGTTCCGTTTGGAGGGGGTTACCGCATTATCGATTTCACTCTTTCTAACTGTCTTAATAGTGGTTTACGTCGGATTTTGATTCTGACTCAGTATAAAGCGGCAAGTCTCGACCGTCATATTAATCTGGGCTGGCGGTTTCTCTGCCGCGAATTGAATGAATTTGTCGATGTTCTGCCACCGCAGCAGCGGATTGACGAACAGTGGTATCAGGGAACCGCGGATGCCGTCTATCAGAATATTTATACGATCGAACGTGCCCGATCGGATTACGTTCTGATTCTTTCCGGCGACCACATCTATAAAATGGATTATTCCAAACTGATTCGGGACCATAAGGAATCCGGCGCAGATGCGACCATCGGATGTATTCCCGTCGATCGGTCAGAAGCAAATCAGTTCGGCGTCATGGGCGTTGATGAAAACCTGCGCGTGGTGAAGTTCGAAGAAAAGCCGTCGAATCCTCCGCCGATGCCCAATCATCCCGATAAAAGTCTGGCGTCGATGGGCATCTATGTGTTTAACACGAACTTTTTGTTTGAACGACTCTGTTACGATGCGACGCAGTTAGACAGCTCGCATGATTTCGGAAAAAACATCATCCCCTCCATCATCGACGATCATCTGATCCGCGCGTATCCCTTTCAGGATAAAAATACCGGCGACGGATATTACTGGCGCGATGTAGGTACCATCGATTCGTATTACGAGGCCAACATGGACCTCGTTTCGGTTCATCCTCAATTGAACTTATACGATCAAACCTGGCCCATCAGATCTTATCAGCCCCCCGATCCTCCACCGAAATTTGTATTTGCACAAAGCGAAGGCGCGATGCCCCGCGTAGGGCAGGCAGTGGACAGTACGGTTTGTCCGGGGTCTATTATCTCGGGGGGACGCGTCAGCCAGTCGATCATTTCGTCAAATGTGCGCGTCAACAGCTGGGCGGAAGTTGATAATTCGATTCTGTTTTCGGGCGTCAACGTAGGTCGGCATGCCAAAATTCGTAATGCGATTATTGATAAGGGAGTGACGATCCCCAAGAATTGCGAAATTGGTTATGACCTGGATAAAGACCGGCGTCGCGGGTTTACCGTTTCCGAATCGGGAATCGTGGTGATCGGCAAAATGGACGGATTTCCCGGCGAAGGCTGATACCCGAAAGATCACAACGGAAGTATCTCTGATCGACAGAGATACTTCCGCGTTGGTTTATGCGCATAAAAATTCCCGGAAGCAGTAGCCCAGGGGGGGGAAGGACTTGTACTACTTCCGGGAGGCGATTGTACGCCAAAGTATCAATGGTTTATGTCAGACGCGAACCATTCTTTTTCAACTTCAAAAAAGATCGGAGCCGCGGCTTCCATGCGTTGGACACTCGATCTTTCCGCTGAGAGAATAAAATCACTCAACGGCACCGGTATTTCTTTGAAGGTTGAAAAGGGGAATGATAACTGTCATTCTGAGGTGTGATGTTATCAGGAATTGTTTTAATTAAATCTCAAAACCAGCGTGATTGCTGATGATGCGGGGAGAATAGAAATTCGATCAGATTCGGTCAAGCCCAATCTAAAACGATTTTTAAAATTGCGTTCTCGAAGCAGTTCCCGTGTGTAATTATTTCAAAAAAGTGACGAAACACAAAATTGGAAAGGGTATGGCATAATGATTCGACGGTTCTTTTTCATTCTGGCAATCTTGAGTTGTCTGACTGGGTATTATTCCCCAGTTTCAGAGGCGGCTGCAAAACAAAAGCCCAACATCATTTTCATCATGGCCGATGATCTGGGCTACGCGGAGCTGGGTTGTTACGGTCAAACGAAAATCAAAACGCCCCACATCGATCAACTGGCGGCGGAGGGAATGAAATTCACACAGGCTTACGCCGGCTCAATGGTCTGCCAGCCGTCACGTAGCGTATTAATGACGGGACAGCACACCGGCCATACAGCGGTTCGTGCTAACGACCTGAATCAACTGCTGTATGATGAAGATCTGACGGTGGCTGAAGTGTTGAAAGAAGCCGGTTATGCGACGGGCGTTTTTGGAAAGTGGGGCCTGGGTTACGAGGGGAGCCCCGGTCATCCCAATCGACAGGGCTTTGATCAGTTCACCGGCGAACTGCTGCAGGTACACGCTCACTTTTATTATCCCTTCTGGATCTGGCGCAATGAAGAAAAAGTGATGCTGCCTGAAAACGAGAATAATCAAAGAGGCCGCTACATTCATGATCTGATTCACGAAGATGCGAAATCGTTCATCCGACAGAATCAGAAACAACCCTTTTTTGCCTACCTGCCTTATATTATCCCGCACGTGGAACTGGTTGTGCCTGAGGAATCTGAGCTTCCCTACCGGGGAAAATTCCCCAAGACTTCGATTCAGGATCCACGTCCCGGTTATATCGGCTCGGAGGACGGGCTGGTCACATTCGCGGGTATGGTTTCCCGCCTCGATGATCATGTCGGCGAAATTGTTGCGATGCTGGAAGAACTGGGAATTCACGACAACACCCTGATTATCTTTACCTCGGATAACGGCGGGCAGGGGGGGACCTGGAAAGGCATGACGGATTTTTTTAATGGGAATGCACCTCTCAAAGGTTATAAGGGTTCGATGTATGAAGGGGGCCTGCGAGTTCCGTTCATTGCGAAGTGGCCCGGCAAAATCGAGGCCGGCACGACTTCGGATCTGCAGATCGGATTCTGGGATGTCCTGCCGACTTTCGCTCAGATCGCCGGAACCAAAGTTCCCGCAGGGACCGACGTGGATGGCATTTCGTTTCTGCCCACCTTACTGGGCACGGGAAATCAGAAGAAACACGAATACCTGTATTGGGAATATACGAAAGGAAAAATCAGTTCACGGGCTCTGCGGATGGGGAACTGGAAAGCCGTCCAGAATAAGATGAAAAATTCGATCGAGCTGTATGATCTGGGAAAGGATGTTGGCGAAACGAATGATCTCGCAAAACAGCATCCGGATCAAGTGAAAGCGATGACGGACATCATGCAGGATGCGCATGTGGAGCCGCGCGATTTCCCGCAGACTTTGAAAGCAGTGGGAATCAAAGGTTATGTGAAATAGCCGACGACCGATGAAAAGAAAAACCGCGGCCTGAAAACGGGCCGCGGTTTTTTTGTGATGTTTATGATTGACCGGATGCGTCTCAGTTTGACAGATCCCACCACCAGCGGCCGACGGGTAATGCCGGTGCTTTGGACTGAGTGGAGACTGTTCCGACTTCCGGAGAGACTTTCAGGTTGTCCTGATTTTTGACAACCGAACCGGTATCAACGCGAACGCCGCCGGCAACCTGCACGACAACATCTTTGCCGTTGTAAACGCGATGGTTGATGACGGTGTCCACCGTGTGAGCCGGTTCAAATTCCGCAGGATGATAAGCACCGTTGGCAGCAAACGCGGTCATTTCCCAGCCGGCACGATTTGCCAGCTGCTCATTTCGCATCAGGGCAGCAACCAGGGAGAGGTCAAAAATGTTCTGCAGGTCGGCATACACCAGATCCTGTTGTGCCAGTTCCTGATAGTGTTTTGTGAAGTTGGCCGCGAATTCCCGGTTCAGCTCTTCCGCCTGTCCCGTCTGCAGCCGTTCGCCTTCTTTGGTGACGATCTGATTTTCTGACTGACACAAGACCGAAGAACCAACCACCTGATACGCGGTGCGTTGTGCGTTGTGCAGCACAGAATCGTATTTCATCGTCAGCCACCAGCGGAGTGCTTCCAGATTTTGTGAGCTTGTGGTTTTGTGGTTTGCCAGCAGGTCGAAGTAGCTGGGAATGTTCTTGCCGGCATCCATTTTCCCAATTCCGATCAGTTTCATCCGGTAGTCTGCTTCGATCAGCACACGCGCGACACGTGATGTATCGGGCACGCCGTACAAAGTGATGTCCTGCACGCCTAATTTATCTTTGAGCTGTTTGGTCCAGTTACGAACGCCGGCACCGGCACTCAGGGGACCACGGGCGTTTGATTGCGCGACGAATTCTTTGACGCGTGCCAGGCCTTCAGCCCGTGGATCAAACGAACAACCGAAAATTTCTTCTCCCTGATCAGAGAACGTACGTAATACGGTGACCAGATCGTCGAGTTGCAGGACAGGGCGGCCGCTTTCAATGCCGACAGCCAGACCCTGGTCATTGTAGACCCAGGCTTCTGCAGGACCGGCAATCACGATTTCCTGATCTTCAGGATAAACAAACACGTATTCGACTTTCGTCAGTCCTGCCAGCATCTTCATCGTTTCGACAGGAGAACGACCTTCTTCAATCAACTGCTGGACCTCTTTTTCGAGTCGAGTCAGCGAAATGAGTCGTAACTGGCTGTTTTGTGCGACGTTTTTATTCAGGTCGGCCTGCCGGGCTTTGATGCCCAGAGTCGCCAGTCGTCCGTTGAGTTCTTCTTTACTGATGTGGTGCAGCAATCCCTGTGGATCGACGCGGACCCCACTGTCAAACTGTCGGATGGAGCCTTCACCTTCTCCGGTATCTTCCCAGAGTCCTGAAGTCTGCGTCTGGATCAAATCAATCAGCTGCGTGAAGCTGGCTAGCTGCGATCCACCGGCCAGCGACATGGCTTGCGTCCGTTCGCCCATTGCTCTGGTGCGTTCGTCTGCGAGCGGGATGCGGTTGATCGTTCCCAGAGCGGCGACAAAATCACCCGACTTGAGTTGGGCGTCGACAACCATCTTCAACAGTTGAGTTCGCTGATGCAGGTTGGCAACCGTTTCGGCGGTTTCAATGGCCTGACCAAATTCACCCGCTTCGAGATGCGCGGCGACACGTGCTTCGGGTGTGGCGACTGGTGTTTCGACGACGGCTTCGGTTGTCACTTCGGGAGTGATCGACACCGTTTCCTGTTCTTCGAGTACAAGCGGAGATTCTGTCTGCGCTGGAATTTGTTCCGGCGCTTTTTCCACAGTCAGATCAGGTCGCGGATTGACCAGATAAAAGGTGACTGCCAGAACGATGGATAAACAGGCGATGGTTGCCACTACTGAAACAACACTGAAGCCTACGCGAGGGTATTTAGGGCGCATGGACGCTCTCCGATTGGCACTTAAGACTAGCGGACGATTTAATGGGTTCGTATGTATACATTTCACAAGCTGGGAAATATATGGGCTTTATGATCTAGGATCGTCCAACTTCGCCCCAACGTCAAGCGTAATCTTAAATTTCTTGGTCTTCCTATTTCAGCTGATCTCTGACATCGAAAGAACAGCTACAAGTAGTAGAATAGAAACACATCGTTCAGAAACTTTGACACCGCAAAATAACTACAGTTGTCGCAGAAGGAAAATTCGTGCCAGAGCTACCGGAAGTGGAGACAATGGTCCGCGGGATTCGCGAATCGGTGGAAGGTCGTCTGATTAGTGGATTTCGGGAATGTCCCTGCCCGTGTAAGCCGATTGCGATGACCCCTGGAATCAAGGCCATTCGTTCCAGGGTTGTCAATCAAAAGATCGTCGCCGTCAGGCGTCTGGCGAAACGCGTGATACTGGACCTGGAGAACTCGGATTCGTTTGTGATTGAACCGCGTATGACTGGACTGATGTTACTGTCAGATCCGCCAGATACCGGTCACCTGCGACTGGAATGGCTTTTACAAAAAGGGAGAGCCAAGAATTCGCTCTGGTTCTGGGACCGGCGCGGGCTGGGAACCGTGCGTCTTTTTCGAAAATCGGAATTAGAGACCGCATTAGGGCCTCTCAAGCTGGGTCCCGATGCACTGGTCATTTCTATAAAGGAACTCAGGCAACGCTGCTCCGAAACCAGTCGCGCGATTAAGGTGGCATTGCTGGATCAGAAAATGGTGGCCGGCATTGGAAATCTTTATGCCAGTGAAATTCTCCACGTCAGCCGGATTCACCCGGAGCGCGCAGCGAATCTGTTAACCGGCTCCGAAGTACAGGTTATGCACACAGCGATGAACCGGATTTTGAAAACCGCCATTCGTTATGAAGGTTCAACGCTCGGCGATGGTACGTATCGCAACGCCTTGAATCAATCGGGCAGTTATCAGAACCTGCATCGGGTCTACGGCCGCGAAGGGAAGGACTGTCCTGCCTGTAAAGGGGCGTCTATAATCGTCCGTATGGTGCAGGCACAGCGGTCTACCTTTTACTGTCCGTGTTGTCAGGTAAAATGATCGTATTTGACGGCTGCCGTTGAATATCAGCGTCAATCGGGCACTGTTTGTTGTGATGACGCTTGATGAAATCTCACTATTTTCGGTGAATTGACGTCAGATAGAGGGAATCTTACTTTTCTATTCACACGATTTTGGCTTAAGATCAGTGAATCTAATGAGGCATGCGCCCTTAATTTCGTTCTGATCCATTGGCTGCTGGAACTTCATGTCGTATCGTGCTTTCAAAAAACTGCTGGGGGAAACCAACCTCGAACGAAAGTGCCGCTTTCTGTTCGGCGGCGGTTTGATGGTATTGATTACCGCCAGCTTTTCCTTGAATACCTGGTTGAACAATCAGGTGCTCGACGACCAGAACATCACCTCGGCCCGTTTGCTGGTGGCGCCGATCATTCTGGAAAAGCACTGGAAATGGTCCGAATCGAATGACCAGTACATTCTGCTGATCGAGAAAATGGCTCAGTCGGTCAAGCCGAAAGATCTGGGCGACTATAGCTGGGCTGTGTTCAAAGCCAACCCGTCGAATGCCGATTCCAAAGAACGCCCCATCGACAGCGATGGTTATGAGGCTCTGGAACGGATCAAGCAGGGGGAGTCGGAAATCTTTTACCGGGATGACAGTGAAGGCAAGTTCCAGTACTACGGAGCCATCCATGCCACGGAATCATGTGTGGCCTGTCACCGTCTGCGCGACGACCCGGATTTAGAGGTCGGCGGCTTGATCGGGATTGTGAATATTCGTTTTCCATTGCAGAAAGTGGAACAGGCACTGGCCTGGAATAAGGCGATCAATCTGGCTTCCGCGATCATCACCGCGTTTCTTGCCATGCTGGCGGCTTATGCCATTGTGCGTTATGTGATTGTCAAACCGGTTCTGCACTTGAAGGATGTCAGCGATCAGATCGCGCAAGGCAATCTCGATTTAAGAGCCGACATTCGTACGGGAGATGAATTCGAGGAACTAAGCTACGCGTTCAACCGCATGTTGCGGCATCTGGTGACTGTTCAGGAAGAGTTGAGAACCGTCAATACCGACCTGGATACGAAGGTGGATGAGTTAGCTCAGGTCAACCTGCGGCTGTATGAAATGAATAAAATGAAAGATGAGTTCCTGGCGACCATGAGTCATGAACTGCGCACGCCGCTGAACAGTATTCTCGGATTCAGCGATCTGCTGGCGAGCGCCAGTAATATGGAAGACAAGCAGAAACGTTATGTCAGCAACATTCAGATGTCAGGCAAAAATCTGCTGGTATTAATTAACGATGTGCTCGATCTTGCCAAGATCGAAAGCGGGAAAATGGAACTGCAGCTCTCGGAGATCGCGATTGCCGATCTGATCGAACGGCGGGTGGGCACGATGCAGCCTCTGGCCGATAAGAAAAATATTGAAATGACGACGGAGATTGACCCTGCGATTCCCATTCTGTTTCAGGACTCGATCAAGATTCAGCAGATTCTGAATAACCTGATCTCGAATGCCATCAAGTTTACGCCCGAAGGAGGCCGCGTTCAGGTTTCCGCGATCCTCTGCGCCGACGAACCGAATATGATGGACCTCATCGTGGAAGATACGGGAATCGGAATTCCCCTCGACGAACAGGAACACATTTTCGAAAAATTCCGACAGGGCAGATCTTCTTCTGAAACCAGAGACGCCTTAACACGTTCCTATGAGGGGACCGGACTGGGACTTTCCATCATTCGAGAACTTTCGAAGCTGTTGGATGGGGAAGTATTTCTCGAAAGTGAATTTGGTCGCGGGAGTAAATTTACTGCCAGACTGCCCGTAAGAATGAGTATTTCAGATGACCAGCTGCTTTCCAATCTGGATGACACGGCCGTCGGCATGAATCGAATCAAATCTTCCGATCTGATAGTATACTCTCAGGAAAAACTCGCAGATAACAAGCATTCTGAGACGCGCACTCCTTGAATCTGTCGAATAGAGTGCCTAATCTTTGCTTTCTGATCAGCGGTTTTGCTGTTCACTGCTTTTGTCCCGGTTGCTGATACAGGAAGATGTTGTTGTGTCTCTGGAGTTAAAAAATCCCCATAGTGTTCAAGCCGCACTGCGGACCCGTCCCATTGATGTGATTGAGATACGTCTTTCGGGAGGAGCGACTCAGGGGAACTGGAGCGATGTGGCGGACGAAGCACGCAGCCATCGCATTCCTGTCGTGATGAAAAAGTCGGCTCCGCAGCAGAAGAATCGCAGGCAGTCGGAAGATCAGGGACGCCGCACCGCCGGTTCGATGGCTTTAGTCAAACCGCGTACGCCTTCCTCGCTGGGGGCCCTGTTTCCGACACCGGTAGAGGGATCGCAATCGCATGGTCTCTGGCTGGCGCTGGATTGTATTCAGGACCCGCATAATATCGGCGCGATTTTTCGTACCGCTGCTTTTTTCGGCGTGAAAGGGATTATCCTTACCAAAGACCGTTCGGCACCGATCAATGCCACCGTGTATGATGTTGCCTCGGGGGGGATGGAATCGGTTCCCTTTGCTGTGGAAACCAATTTGAGCCGTTCGATCTCAGATGCGAAACAAAACGGAGTCTGGATCATGGGGACGTCCGAGCATGCGGAAGACGACGTTTCCGCATTCCAGCAGGACCGCTCCTGGATGGTGGTGATTGGCAACGAAGAAAAAGGACTCAGGCGACTCACGCTGGAACTGTGCGATGTCGTCTGCCGTCTGACGCCCACCGGCGGCATTGTAGATTCGCTCAATGCATCCGTCGCCGCCGGGATTATGATTGCCCGGTTTTCTCCCTTCGGCCCCGGCATGAAATAAGCCCCGCACAAGGATTGCGTGAAATGCATCCGATAATGCGCTTAATCATCAAAATGTCGATGACCGTTACAACACTTTTTTCGCGTAACGATTAAAGCGGATTTTCCCGTTATCTCTCTGTACTTCCCTGCATTCCCGCCGGTGCGCGCAGTCTTCCGACTGCGCATTGTTTTGATTGTACGGGAAATGCCTGTTTATAATACGGAATAAGGTAGCCGGCTCAGGGGGTTCGATAATTTCTAAGAGGAATACTGAGAATTCATCACGGAGACCGCACGAAAGAAATGCTACATTGAAGGTATAGAAATGGGTCTTTCCGAAATTATCAGACGCGAGTGTCTGCTGATTTCTCGTACGAACCCGCTAATATGAAATCAACGCAGGGATTAAAAACGTGACAAATTATTTAGTAACTGGCGGCGCCGGGTTTATTGGTTCTCATCTGGCAACCCGTCTGGTCAAAGACGGTCATACCGTACGTGTGTTCGACAATTTATGTACTGGCGCTCTGAAAAATCTGGAACACATCAAGGGCCAGGTTGAGTTCATGGAAGGCGACCTGCGCGACTTAAAGGCAGTCGAACAGGCAACCAGAGGGATCGACATTGTATTTCATCAGGCGGCGCTGGCATCGGTGCCACGCAGCATTGATCACCCGCTCGATACACACGAAGCCTGTGTGACTGGCACGATTCACGTTTTAGATGCGGCCCGTCGTCTGGGCGTGCAACGCGTGGTTTATGCCGGCTCCAGCAGTGCCTACGGAAATCAGAAAGAAATGCCGAAACATGAAGGGCAGGCACCCGAAGTGCTTTCGCCTTATGCGGCTGCGAAACTGGCAGGAGAATTGTACTGTCAGGCGTTTGCGAATTCCTATGATCTGGAAACCGTTCGCATCCGCTACTTCAACGTCTTCGGCCCGCGTCAGGATCCCAACAGCCCTTATTCCGCCGTGATTCCTTTGTTTGCAGCAGCGTTGCTCGAAGGACGTCAACCGGTGATTTACGGAGACGGTACGCAGTCCCGCGATTTCACGTATATCGACAATGTGGTTCAGGCCAATATTCTGGCATCACAGGCCGACGCCAAAAAAGTCTCCGGAAATGTTTACAATGTCGCCTGCGGAAGTTCACTGAACCTGATTGATCTGTTGAAGAATATCTGCGAGCTGTTGGAAAAACCATACGAGCCTGATTTTCAACCGCGTCGGACAGGAGACGTGTTGCACTCCTGGGCTGATATCTCTGCTGCACAACGCGACCTGGGTTATGAACCGGTGGTTGATATCAGGGAAGGGTTGCGCAGAACGATTACCTGGTATGAAGCCTATGTCAAATCGGAATCCAAAACCTGTCTGGGTGGTTGCTGAGCCAGCGACAATCAGCGCACCACACGCAAACAGGCCGTAACAGTTATTATTGCTCAACAGCATCAGCAGTTTAGATAGATCAGGACCGAGTGTCGTGAATACAGAATTTCAACCTCTGGAAAATCAATCCGATTTTGCAATCGACGGGATGGATGATCATCACCAGGCCGGCTCATCCGGGCCCGGCGTCGATGTGGTACGGTTGTTGTTGCGAAATAAAGTGCTGCTGATTTCCGGTCTGGCGGTGGGGCTGATGCTGGGGCAGGCGGCCTACATGAAGTTAGGCCCCGTTTTTTCTGCCAACACCAAAGTCCAGGTTTCACAGAAAAATCCCGTACCCATCAAAGAGGGAGAAATTCAGACCTTTGGTGAATTGACTGCGCACATTGATGTGATCAAAAGCCCGCGGATTGTGGGCGAAGCCGTCAAAGAAGCGAAGTTGAATGAGCTGCCATCCTTTGCAGGTGAGAGTGATCCGACGGAAGAAATTCTTGGCTCATTAAAAGTGAAGCGGATTTCCGGCAATGATAATGCGTATTTGAATATCCTGGATATCCTGTATGAAAATCCGCGATCACAAGACGCCAAAATTGTGACGCAGGCAATTGTGGACGCCTATCAGCGCTACCTGCACGAAGTCCGGCAGGAAAATACCGATGAAATTCGCGAGCAGTTGAATCAGGCGAATCAACAGATTCTCGGCGATCTGGAGCAAAAGAAAAAAGAATATAAGGCATTCCGGGACGATGCACCCCTGTATTGGGAGAATACGCCCGG
>TARA_R110002111_G_scaffold262198_2_pt1 | contig 57294 bp, 53 predicted proteins | sample TARA_R110002111 | Tara Oceans TARA_R110002111 (sample SAMEA4397363) | marine metagenome | biome: Polar Biome; feature: [ZZZ] marine water layer (ENVO:01000295); material: water (ENVO:00002006), including particulate matter (ENVO:01000060) such as... | depth 199 m
TCAGGGTCCGTTCCGCCGAGACCCAGTACCGCTCTGTTCGCAGCCGAAGTCCAGTGGAAGATCAGAAGCAAGGGAGCCCCGTCCGCTCGAAATAGCTATCCTGATAGACAACCTCTGCACTGTCCGTGCCGATGACGGTGAACCTGCAGTCCAGACGTCGCTCCTGCTGAACTTCCCAGTGAAGGAGTGCCTGCGTCAGCGCATCGATGAGATCATCGTGTTTCCCCGACGGGAAGGATCTGAACTCGCTCATGAGGTCGTCGAGCCAAGGTGCATCTTTAAGCATGGAAACCCGTCCTTGCTCCAGGATTGCGCTCACCTGTTCCGCGCGCGTCACCTTATCTACCTTCGGGTTGAACGGAAGCAGCGGCATCCGTGACTTGCAGAGGACCTGAAGAGCTGAGATCCCTATACCGACATTCTCGACCACGACCCGATGCGCCCGATGAATCCGCCATTGCCGCTCCATCTGACGGATGAGGTCGGGAAACTCCATGCGCGCACGAAAAACATCGCGGATGAAGATCTTCTCCTCACTGACAGAAATCGTGATGCCTACCGAATAGTCGTTCTTCTCGCTCAATCCCGACGCAAGATCCCAACTCTGGATGATCATGTCCTCCGGCTTTAGGTCGGGTGCCCGATCGACCGCGATAAGCCATTCGGGTTTGAACAAGTTGCCGTCTGGGGGCAACGGGGACTGCTGGTACTGCGCCTCAAAGGTGTACGAGAGAAGCCTCTCCCGCGTCTTGGCGAGAGATTCAGCGCTCTCCAGCGCCTCATGCAGCGCTTCACCCTCCTTACGATAATAGTGATCGTCACCCCCGAGCCAAAACTCCTCGTCCTCGGTGGCGAGTGCCGGCAACTTCAGGATCGTCCAACTGTCAAATGGCTCAACCGAGCCGATGAGATCATCCTCATGGGTCCGTTGCGCGACGATTACGATCACCCCTTCCTCCTTGTTGTTGAGACGCGAATAGGCCGTATTTCTGTACCAATTATTGACGGCCTTGCGGCTCGCCTCCGAGTTCGCATCGTCTCCCTTCAAGGGATCGTCGATGATCAGGTAATCTGCGCCACGTCCAGTCAGCGTACCGCCGACAGACGTCGTAAAGATGCCCCCTCCCGCGGACGTCATCACCTCCGTATCGGTCACCTTGAGCAGTTTGAGGCCGGGGCAAAGCGCACGATACCAAAGGCTTTCGAGGATCATTCGACGCTTTGCGCCAAAGAACTTCGCAAGGTCATCATTGTAACTGACGCAGATGATTTCCTTTGACGGATCACGCATCAAAATCCAAAGCGGAAGAGCTACAGATGCGCACATCGACTTGAGTGACCGAGGCGGCATCGCCACGATCAGACGGTTCTCCCCTTGAACGGTGACGGCCATCTCGAGGTAGTGGGCGAGGCACTTGATATGCCAGTTTTCAAGCATCTTGGTGCCGTTGTGGCACGCCTCAAAGACTTTCATCACGAAGAAGTAGAAGACCTTTCTCAAAGCGGATGGCATTGCATTGACGAGTTCAGTCATGGCTTTTTTCCTTGTAATTTTCCGAGAGCAGAGAGGCTTTAAGCTGTTCGAGGATGGCCTCGTCGGTCGCAGAGAGGTCCGCGTCGTCGAGGCTCACATCGAGCTCGGTTGCCGCCGTCTTAAGGGCTAAGTTGATGAGCGTAACGGCCGACTTGTTGTCGCCTTTGATGGCTTTCGCCATCAGGGCCTTGATCATCGCTTGAAGCTTCGGGACTTTTTTCGTCTTCCCGTTCTCCTTGAGCATGATCTTCTCGTAGAACTCCTCTTCGAGGACCGTCTTCAGGTTCTTGGCCTCTTTCGGACGCCCCTTCGGGTTGCCGCTCTGACCGGGCTTGAACTGACCGGATTTGGGCGGCTTCTTGTAGCCGACCTTGTATGGCTTCTTCGACATCTCACACCTCCTCGAACGCTTCTGGAGGCGGAAGAAGCAACTGCTTGCCGGACCGCATCTCGTGCATCTCGGCAAACGTCAGGCCGGTTTCGGCATGCACGGCTTCGCCGCCGGTGTACGCTTCCCAGCGGCGGACGATGACATCGACGTACTTGGGATCGAGTTCCAGGCCGACACCAACACGGCCCGTCATTTCGCACGCGATGATCGTCGTGCCGGATCCCAAAAACGGGTCCAGGATCAGACCGCCGCGCTTCGAGGCGTCTTTGATCGCGTCGGCGATCATCTCCGCCGGTTTGACGGTGGGATGAAGGGCCAGATCCGCCCGACGCTCCTTGGTGCCGGTAGAGCAACCGTCGTACTCCCAAACGTTCGTGCGGTTGCGACCGTATTTGCCCAGCTGGATATTGTTGAGGTGCGGCCCCGGGCCGTTCCGGAAGATCAGGATCAATTCGTGCCGGGAGCGATAGAACGAGCCCATGCCGCCGTTCGATTTGGACCAGACACAAAGATTGAGCTGGGTGTCGTAGAACTTATGGCAAACTCGCTCCAGGACGTGGAGGTGTCGCCAATCGATAAAGAGGTAGTGAACCGAGCCCGGTGCGGAGAATGCGACGGCGTTTCTGACAAAATCCGCGAGAAATTTCTCGAATTCGGCCTCGGTCATCTCGCCCGACGCCATCTTGAATTCACTGTGCTTCACCTTGCCGAGACCGCTGACATTCCCAGATATCTTCAAATTGTACGGAACGTCACTGATCATCAATTGAGCCAACCGCCCTTGCATAAGAGCTTCGTAGCTAGTGCTGTCGCGCGCATCCCCGCAGAGGACGATGTGCTCATCCAGAAGCCACAGGTCGCCCAACATGGAAACGGCAATGGATTCGACGTCGGGAATGTCGTTCGCCGCACCTTCATCGCCGGCCGAGGCCGCGTCACCGATGATAAGATCGATCTCAGGCGTTTCAAAACCGGTCAGCTCGACATCGAAGTCAATCTCGATCAGATCCTGCAGCTCAACTGCCAGGATCTCCTGGTCCCATTCGCCGAGCTCTGCCAGCCGGTTGTCCGCGACCCGATACGCGCGCACCTGTTCGGTGGACAAGTGCGTGATGCGGATGGTCGGGATTTTGGTGTACCCAATGTCCTTCGCCGTCATCAGACGAAGGTGACCTGCGATCACCGTGCCGTTGCTATCGATCAGGATCGGCAGAATGAAGCCAAACTCACGGATGCTCCGTTCCATGAGCTTCTGCTGCCGCTTGGAATGTGTCCGTGCGTGCTGGCGGTAGCCCTTGATGTCGTCGATGGACAAGTAAATGACTGCGCTGCCGAGCTCCTTATCGACGTACAGCGTCTTGTTGTGACCGATGTCAGGGGAGTCAGATTGATTTTCTCTCAGTACCATTTTTCACCTCAGCCACCTCTGAATTAAACGGCAGATGTCTGAGGGGAGGGCGCCCGAGACATCTGCGAACACACGTCCGCAGGTGCCTCTCGATCAATGCCCTCCTTGGCTCCCGAGAGAAACCTTTCACAGTATCTAGGTAGCAAATTCTCTTGGCTGGCACAAGATGTTGATCTTGTACGCCAGCCCATATCGTTTACTCGGTTTGATCTGGATCCTGAAGTAGATGCCAAACAGGCACTTTCAGCGATCTAGCAATGGTATCGAGAACGACCACGGTCGGGTTCCGGACCCCGCGTTCAACGCCACTAATGTATGTCCGATGCAGCTCGCATTCGAATGCAAGCCGTTCCTGAGAGAGGCCAGCATCCAGCCTCAGGCGCTTTAGGTTTTTCCCTACTCTCAGCCGAACGTCCATCGACTGAGAGGGCCGCAATGATGACTAATCGTCTACAGACTATGAGTCTCATTTTTCTGGACATCCGTTCCGTTTGAAGGGTGTATTGGTTGAAGACTATGGATTTGGAGAGTTTTTATATGCATTCGGCTAGCCAATACGGAACGCCATTTTTTCTTTCTGACTTAACTGCAGACAGCGAGGCGAGGAAGCTTGATCATGTTCCGAGAGAAGGTGCCTCAGAATCATCGTTCAGCGAGGAATGGCTCCAGAAGGTCATTCAGGCTCACCCAGAACTCATACCGATCGATGAGATAGAGCCGGCGTTTCGGCCACTCATTCCCGTGTGCATGGAACTTCCAGCAGGCAACGGTTATGTCGACAACTTCCTCATCACACCAAATGGCGGCCTCGTATTCATTGAAGTCAAACTGTGGCGAAACGCCGAAGCGCGCCGGAAAGTTCTGACGCAGGTCATGGAATATGTCGAGAGCATCTCCCGCCTCTCCTATGCCGACCTGGAGAATGCAGTACGTCGCGGTCAACGCGACACCGGAGTTCCCTTTTCTTCACTATTCTCGCTCGTTGCCGAATGGACTGACCTGACGGAGTCGGCGTTCCACGACGCCGTCTCCAGGAACCTGCGTCTTGGGCGCGGGCTATTCATCATCGCGGGCGATGGTATCCGCGAGGACCTCAAGACGCTCGTCGATCATGTTCAGTCCCAAGCCGGGCTCCATTTTTCCTTAGCCCTGATCGAGTTAGCATTCCATAAACTGCCGCTTGGGCAAGGTTATGTTATGCAGCCGAGAACCACTGCCCGAACACTCAACATCGAACGAGGCATCATCCGGATCGAGGGTGGGCAACCGACAATCACGGCGCCGGAGGCTGCGAAGAAGAATGCATCCCGTGAAGCGGGAAAAAGCCTCAGCGCAGAGGAATTCTTTGAGCGGCTTGCAGCGGCCTGTCCCATTGAGATCGAGCCGCTCCAATCCTTTCTGGACAAGGTTACAACTTACGGCGTTCGACCAGAGTTCAAGGGAAGCCTAATCCTGCGTTGGCATGCGGTAGACGGAACGAAACTCAATCTGGGATACATCTCAACGAGTGGCGAAGTTTGGACAGACATGACGACTACGCGCTGCAACGAATTGGGCATCCTAGACCTTGCTCAGGAATACATTCGCAAACTCGCTGAAGCGATCAATGGCGGGATACGTGAGGCCGCTGGTGATCCAGATAAAATCTATGTCGAATATGACGGTCGGGTTCCGAAGGTCGATCTCCTTATGAAAAACTCCGACGCTTGGCTTGCCGCTATTCGAGACCTCGCAACTCAGGTGAATCAGCGGTTGGAATGAGCCTCGGCACCCTTTTGCGGCAGTCGCACCCCATCCTTCTCAGATATCATTTTATTGATAGCTTTAAGCTGGCCTGCCGCTTCCTCTTGAGAGCTTGTCGCTTTGTCCACCAAGCTGAGAATCTCCGGCCAGGCAATGCTTCCGAGTTCCCCAACGACTGCCAGCTTGTTGAGAATCCATTGGCGTGAACCCGGATGGATAATCGCTGCGGCAAGGCCAATCACGAGCAAAGCCCGGACTATGGGCGGAAGCCCCATGAACACATCCTTTGCCTTGCTGACAATTGCCATGACTGCGGCATAGCCAAACGCCCCAATCAGAGATCCATTGACGTAGATGTTGAGGTGGACACTCGCCGCCCGTGCATATCGGCGAACCGTCAGGACGAACTCCAAGGATAAAGGCGTACCGCCAAGCGCCGCGATATGTTTATCCCGGCTTAGAATGCCGATGGCATCGACCTTCCCCTCAAGGGTGATGTAAGGCATATCGTCAGCATCGACGCATTCGGGATCGATATCCTCGGGACGCTGCAAAGTTTCATCCCAAACAAGCATCTCGCGATATGCCGCCCATAGCGAGAACAGCGGAGTGGGATCGATCTTGTTCTGCCGGGCCGCTTTCGGGATCGTGCGCGTGGTCATCTCTTTATCGAGCCAGCGCGGCGCATGGACCTCCAAGACACCCGCCGCCGCGCACTCTTCAATCGCGGTATTGCGAACATTCGGCCGATCCAGCTTATGCAGGAGGTCCGCAACGGCAACGTTCGCATCCAGCACGACCCTGAATTGCGCAGGCATCCCGACCACCTTTTGCAGCTCGGGATAAAGTTCCAAGAACCGATTGATGTCCTGCAAAGACGCGGAATCTACGAATATCTCGCCCATCTTGCTTCAAAGCCAACTTGTTGCGAATCGCCATTATTATACACCGTTGGCGGGCCGTTCTCTTTGGGCCTTTGCAACCAAGACGAAAGCCTGCCGCGCGGGATGCATTGGTATTTTCAAACGATTTCCTCTAAAGAATTTTTATGGCCAAGAAAAAACGGGACGAATTTTCAGTTGCAGTTAAACGAACATTGCGAGACAGGGTCGCTGGACGCTGCTCGCAACCATCATGCCGTAAACTCACGGTTGGCCCGGAAATATCTTCGGAAGAAAAGGCCGTCGTAACGGGCAACGCTGCACATATCTGCGCGGCCTCAGAGGAAGGGCCGAGATTTGACGCAAGCCAGACGCCGAAAGAGAGAGTCAGTATCCATAATGGAATCTGGCTGTGTGCTGGCTGTGCCAGCCTCATCGACAAGAACGGCGGGGCTGGATACAGCATCGATACGCTGCGAAGCTGGAAAGAATCTGCCGAGAAACGCACCTACGACGAATTGATCTCCAGCTCAGTCTATCAGAGGCCCGCCTGGCTGGAGCGTTTTTCGACCATACACTTCGCGAATGTTCCACGGCTGGCCCAAATGCTCTCATCGGGCGATTTCCCCGAACGCTTAGTCCACGTCCTCGGCGACGGCTTCCCCACGCAGGGAATGATTGCGCGGGAGCTCTATACGCTGGAAAAGGCCATCCAGTCCGCGATGGTCGAGGCGGTGCCGTTGGAGCACGTTACGCCTCCAAGTGACGACATTATCGGCTGCGTTGTTTCATTTTTTCAGAACTGCCGAACGAAGAACGGCGTCATTGATAAGAATGAAATTGATGGCCGCTGGATCAGAGAGTTCGACGATAAGAAATCCCCTCACTTCTACATCAAGATAGGAGAGACTAAGTTCATCTTCCCGTATGACCCGCGCTGGATCACGACCAATACCGCCTATTCGGAGTTCAGGTCCGGGACCCGGAAATTTGCAGGGATCGGGATCGTAAAGCACGTATCCGACGATCTCTCAGGCGTGATCGTCTCGCCGCTGCTGGTTGGATTGGCCCGGCATCCATCAATGGACGATTTCTTTTAGGCCGGAAATAACATCGAAGAAAAGTGAGTTTGCATCAGCTTGCCTGGTTCAAGTTGACCACGTTAAATCCGAACCAATTCGCCCAAAGCCTCTTTACGTCAAAGAGGAACAATGCCCTCTTATGCTGTGCCCCCATACCCTCCTTGCTCGCTTTCTATGAACCAGAATACGCGGAACTGACCAAATTCATCCTAATCGAAGGAAGTGCCCCCGCCGGCGTCCATTGACAGGGCCGTTCAACCGACACAAGAAATCGTATAATATAATTTTAGTTGTATCAGGCGCGGTTCGAAGGAGACGCCCGTGGCGATCCAACGTGTGATCGTAAAGAATTATCGAGCCCTACGTTCAGCCGATGTGAATTTGGCTGACGGGCTCAATGTCATTGTTGGCGACAATGAGACGGGAAAATCTACGCTTCTCGAAGCGATCAACCTTGCGCTGCGATGCCAGATAAACCGTCGTCCTTTGGCCTATGAGCTTCACCCATATTTGTTTAATGCCGAGGCCGTTGCGGAGTTCGTAGCGAGTCACAATGCTGGGGCTCCAATGCCGCCGCCAGAGATTTTGATTGAGTTGTATTTCGCGCAGAAGCCGGAACTGGCGGAGTTGCTTGGATCAAACAATAGTCTGCGTACCAACGACGTTCCCGGCGTTTCACTGACGATCAAGCTCGACGAAGTACACTGTCTGGAACAATATAACGAATACGTGGCTGACGGCGGGGCCGTGAACAGCCTTCCCGTCGAGTATTATCATCACGAATGGCTGAGTTTCGCCGGAAATCAGATTTCCTCGCGTTCCATAGCGCTAAAATCAACGCTCATAGACCCTAGCGCCATATCCAACACCTTCGCCGCGAACAAGTATGTTCTCGAGATCATCAAGGACTACCTGACCAAGCATCAGGCCGTTGGGCTCGCTCTCTCCTACCGTCATATGAAGGAAGCATTCCTCGCGGATGACCGGATCAAAGCTATCAACGAGGATCTTGCCAAACAAAAGGGCGTTGTCTCGGACAAGTCCCTATCTGTCTCAATGGATACGACGACGCGAGCCAGTTGGGAAACCGGGGTCTTGCCTCATCTCGACGATATTCCGTTAACGCTTGTCGGGAAGGGAGAGCAGAACGCGATCAAGATCAAACTAGCCATTGAAGCAGATGAGGAATGCGATCTTTTTCTCATGGAAGAGCCCGAAAACCATCTATCGCACCCGAACCTGAACAAGCTTCTCGCCCACTTATCGGCAAGATGCGAAGGCAAACAACTAGTCGTCACGACACACAGCAGCTTCGTTCTGAACAAGTTGGGGATCGAAGGCGTCATGATGTTTAATGGCACAGCCGGTGTGACGCTGGACGATTTGCCGAAGGAGACAAAGTCGTACTTTCGGCGTGTTCCCGGGCACGACACGCTCCGAATGATCTTGGCATCACGAACAATTTTGGTCGAAGGCCCGTCGGACGATCTAATCGTCCAAAAAGCGTTCCGGCAGATCCATGGTTGCCTTCCCATAGAGGCGGGCGTCGAAGTGATTGCGGTATCCTTGTCCTTTAAACGGTTTCTGGATATCGCACTAAGACTGCGGCTAGCAGTATCTGTCGTGCGCGACAACGACGGTGATTCAGAAGGGAAAACCGCCCTGTTCGTTGACTACGCATACGCCGATCACATCCAATTCTGTATCGATGGCGATAACAATTATCCGACTTTGGAGCCGCAGTTACTCAAGGTCAACGGACTTGAAAAGCTGAACAAGATGCTGAGCACTACCTTTGCAACAGACGAGGAATTGCTGGGCTATATGAAAGACAACAAGACCGATTGCGCCCTTAAACTCTTCGACCATGCGGATGAGCTAACTATTCCAGACTACATTCAAAATGCCGTCGCCCAATAAGATCATTTTGGCGGCAGCAGGCTCGGGCAAAACCGCTTCAATCGTAGATGAAGCTTTCCAGCATGAAGGTGGGCGCGTTGCCCTCGTCACCTATACAATAAACGGTACGGACGAATTCAGTCGCAAGGCGTATGAACGCCATGGGGCTATAGCTTGCCACGCTACGTTGATCACTTGGTACACATTCTTGCTACGAAATTTCGTGCGGCCCTATCAAAATCATATCTATGAACCCAGGATCACTGAGATCAATTTCACGCGCGGACAGGCTACACGCGGCATTCGGAAAACAGATGTCGCAAGATACTATCTTTCCGCACCGCACCGCATTCGACTCGGAAGGGTGTCCGAATTTGCCTGTAGCGTTATCGATGCGACGAACGGGTTGCCACTGAAGCGCTTCGAGACAATTTTCGACAAGCTCTATATCGACGAAGCCCAAGATTTGAGTGGATACGACCTGACCCTCATCGAACATCTCATGAGAACGAACACCGACATCGCGCTCGTTGGGGACCATCGACAGGCGACCTTTTCAACGCACGACAGCGCCAAGGGCAAAAAGTACAAGCGCATGGGGATAATCGATAAGTTTCAAGAATGGGAGAAGGCGGAGTTAACGTCTATAGAGTACCAGAGTTATTCTCATCGCTGCATTCAAGATATCTGCGATTTTGCCGACCGGTTTTTTCCAGAGTTCCCAAAGACCGAGTCTCACAACGAAGACGAGACAGGGCATGACGGTGTGTTTTTACTCGAAGAGAAATACGTCGCAGCATATGTGGATCGATTCGACCCTCAGCCACTACGGTATAACCGGACGCGCAATGTAGCATTCGGCCATCCGATAAATTTTGGAGCGGCCAAGGGCCTTACCTTCCCACGCACCATCGTATTTCCGCATGGTCCACTCTCGAAATATCTGAAAACTGGCAAGTTGGAAGACGCTGGCAAAACGCTGTCCTTGATATACGTTGCCATCACCCGAGCACGACAAAGCGTTGCCTTTGTCGTGCCCGACGGTTTCAAGTCCGATGTACTTCCTTTCTATGCACCTGATTGAGCCCAAATAGCTCTAAGCTTAAATTTCGCCTAGCCTTCGCTAATCTTCTTGGACACATTTCTCTCAATCTTCGGCCAATTAATATCTAAATCGAAGATTACATAGTCATCGTCTTCGTCGATTCCACCACTCTCAAACTTCGCGTTCGTAATCGAATTGCCCCGGATCATTTCCGAAGCGAATAAGTTTTTGACGTGACCCCCAATTTATCCTCATTCAGAAGTTAGTTCTGTTCAGGTTTTGGTCCTCTCGTGACCGGGTTGCATATTCCTTCGGGGTGAGCCCGTCCAGGCTCGAATGCGGTCTTTCATGATTATAGTCACTACGCCACGCCGCGATCATGCGGCGGGCGTGGCGTAGGGTATCGAACAGATGTTCGTTCAGGCACTCGTCGCGGAGCCTGCCGTTGAATGATTCGACCAGGCCATTCTGCATTGGCTTGCCGGGCGCGATGTAATGCCATTCGACCTGACGCTCCTGGCTCCACTTGAGGATCGCGTTCGAGGTCAACTCGGTGCCGTTGTCCGAGACGACCATACAGGGATAGCCGCGTCTCTCGGCAATGATGTCCAGTTCCCTGGCGACGCGGATGCCTGAGATCGAGTTGTCGACCACTGTTGCAAGGCACTCGCGGCTAAAGTCATCAATGACACAAAGAACCCGGAACCGGCGTCCGTCCGTCAGGCTGTCCGAGACGAAGTCGAGCGACCACCGCTGGTTCGGCTCCTGCGGGATCGCCATTGGCGCCCTTGTCCCGAGCGCCCGTTTGCGGCCGCCACGCTTGCGCACCGTTAGACCTTCCTCCTTGTAGAGCCGGTAGACCTTCTTCCGGTTCACCTCGATGCCCTCGCGCTTCAGCAAGGTGTGCAGGCGCCGATATCCGAAGCGCCGCCGTTCCGATGCCAGTTCACGCGAACGTCGGCGCAACTCGTCATCGTCCGAGCGGCTCGACTTGTAGCGGTATACACGCGGATCGATCCGCGCCAGCCCGCAGGCCCGTCGCTGCGAATAGCCTTTTTCCATCATTGCCCAGTCCACGGCTTTCCTCCTGGAACCGGGCTTCAGAAGTTTTTTCCGAGCATCTCTTTCAGCGTCGAGACGTCCATCATCGATTCTGCCAGTAGCTTCTTCAGCTTCGCGTTCTCGGCTTCAAGCGCCCGCAGCTTCTTGGCGTCCGACACTTCCATGCCGCCATACTTCGAACGCCATTTGTAGAACGTCGCGTCGCTGATGCCGTGCTTCCGGCACAGATCAGCCGCCGACATGCCCGCCTGATGCTCCTTCAGGATGCCGATAATCTGCTCTTCACTGAAACGGGATCTCTTCATCGTCTGTCTCCTTCATCAGAGAACAGACTAACTTCAAATCGCGGAGATTTCAGGGGGTCACGTCACTTTGCATCGATCACTTGATAACCTTTTTCGCGGCATCCTATCTCTCTGTTTTAACGTGTGATCTTCGTATTGTTCCGGAGATTCTCAAATTCTCCGTAGGCCGAGGATTTAGCACGGGTGGAATACCGTCTTAGCACGGCAAAATTCTTCCTTAGCACAAGCAAGTCGAGGCTTAGCACGAACTATTTTGCCGTTAGCACGAGCTAATGAGGCGTTAGCACCGCTGAAAACGGTCGAGAATCGCCTTTACGCTTCATTCACAAATAGCACGCCAGACTGGTTCTTCTGGAGAAGGCAAAACGAAAATGTCACTACCACGAAGCGTTGTAGATGCGTTGCCAGAAAAGGATCGTGAGGAGCTATTATGCTGGGCGACCATAGCCGGCATGAAACCAGAAGCGTATCTTGAAGCCTGCATCAAGAAAGGACACCAGATCCTCGGCCGCCAGACTCTAGACAACCCAACGTTCATGCGGGAAGGATATGGTTTAAAGCGAAGAACAGGCTAAACGCTGCTCGGTATCACACTGGGTTTATACGACATGTGCCCACTCACTAAAGAAGGAGCTGTCTGATTTAGGCCAAGCGCTAATCGGCTTCTCCGTGACAGCAGAGACAGTTCGAGCAGCGTATTGGGATCACGTCGACGAAAACATTCGCTGAATGCTTTCAATGACTATTAACGTGGCTTCGCGGTGCGGAAAATGGCCGCAGTTATCCAGTATCATGGCTTGGCCAGCGCGCCCGGCAATCATCTCCGCATGTTTTCGGCTGCCGTACTCATCCTGTGCCCCATGAATAGCCAGAACCGGGCAAGTGACTCCGGCGAGAGCATCGGCGAGTGACCAGTCCTTGAACGCCGACGACAGCCACGTGTCGACCCAGGCGCGCAGGACCCACTCAGCTTTGTCCCCATGGTATTTGGCAAGCTTCGCAATCCCCGTCTCGGTCTCTAGGTCGCCCCGGGCATCCTGGATACCCTGCACGGTCAAATCTTCGACGAACGCTTGTGCGCCCAACGTAACCAGACCCGCACACTGCGCCGCATGACGTGCAGCCGCTTCGACTGCCATGCCCCCACCGACACTATGCCCGCACGCAATGAAGGCGCCAAAGCCACATACCCGCTGCAGCAGAGGAACGCTTTCCTCGCCTTCGGCCGCGACAAAGCTTGGATCGAGCAGCCCCGGATACGGGTCGGATTGCCCAAACCCCAACCGATCATATGCGATGACTTTCCGGCCTGTCGCGACAGCAAGCATCTCGGGAAAATCCCGCCACATGGCGATACAGCCCAGCGAATCGTGATACAGCAAAATCGGTGCCGCTCCGTCATCCGCATTCGGCGTCCATATACGGACAGCCAAGTGCCGTGACGTGGCCCCTACGATCAAATCCTCAACCGCTGTCGCTTCGTTCATAGGCGATGCATCGTTATTCATTCATAGAGGGCGCTGCAATCCACCGCCTATGAAACAGTATCTGTCAGCAGCGGTACCGCTTCAAACAAGTCCGCGACCAAACCGTAATCCGCCACATCGAAAATCGGTGCATCCTCATCCTTGTTGATGGCAACGATGATTTTCGAATCCTTCATGCCGGCTAAATGCTGAATTGCGCCGGAAATACCAACCGCTATGTACAGTTCCGGCGCCACGACTTTACCGGTTTGCCCCACCTGCCAATCGTTTGGTGCAAAACCCGCATCGACGGCAGCGCGCGATGCACCGACAGCGGCGCCAAGTTTATCCGCCAGTAAGGAAATCAACTCGAAATCCGCTTCCGACCCTACACCCCGACCGCCAGAGACGACGATTTTAGCCGACGTCAAAACCGGACGGTCCGATGCGGTGACGCGATCTTCCACCCATGCCGACAATGCAGGGCCCGCCGTAAAATCCACCTTTTCCACCGGTGCATTTCCGCCGTCGGTTGCTGGCTGGAAACTCGCGGTCCGTATCGTCAGCACCTTTATAGAATCCGATGAGGTGACGGTCTGAACCGCATTCCCCGCGTATATAGGACGTACGAAGCAGTCCGGCGCTATAATGGCCATGACATCGGAAATCACCATGACGTCCAGCATAGCCGCAACACGAGGCAAGATATTCTTCGCATCGGCCGTTCCCGGCGCGACAATATGCGAATACCCGTCGGCAACATCTCTGATCAACGCGGACACAGGCTCGGCAAGACGATGCGCGAAAGACGGATCATCTGCTGCCAATACTTTTGCCACACCCGCGATTTTTGACGCATCGGCCGCCGCGTTCGCGATGTCGGCACCGGCGACAAGTATCGTCACCGCCCCCAATGCCTGCACCGCTGTCACGGCCTTGGCGGTGGCATCGCGCACAAGTTCACCGTTCGCTACTTCAGCAAAAACCAGCACACTCATCACAACACTCCCGCTTCCGTTTTTAACTTCCCGACCAACTCAGCCACCGTGGAAACCTTGATACCGGCCTTACGTGCCGCAGGTTCCGAAACTTTCGAGATCGACAAGCGCGGACTCAGATCGAGATCGAAATCGGAGAGACTTTTCTCCTCCACCGGTTTCTTTTTCGCTTTCATAATATTAGGCAGTGACGCGTAACGCGGCTCGTTCAAGCGTAAATCGGCCGTGACAATGGCAGGAAGTTTCACGCTAATTGTCTGAAGGCCACCGTCGATTTCACGCGTGACAACTGCCGCGCCGTCAACGACATCTAAATTCGATGCAAAAGTCGCCTGGCCCCAACTCAGCAGTCCCGCAAGCATTTGACCGGTCGCGTTCATATCGTTGTCGATTGCCTGTTTCCCAGCTATGACCAAGCCCGGCTGTTCGCTCTTGACGAGGACGCCAAGGATCTTCGCGACCGCGAGCGGTTCCATGTCCTGATGAACATCATCCGACACCGTCACGAGGATTCCCCTGTCGGCCCCCATGGCGAGCGCGGTTCGCAATGTTTCCTGTGCCTGAGGGACGCCAATCGACACCGCAACGACTTCGGAGGCGATGCCCTTTTCCTTCAAGCGGACCGCTTCCTCGACGGCAATCTCGTCGAATGGGTTCATCGACATCTTTACATTAGTCAAATCAACGTTTGAGCCATCGGACCTCACGCGAACCTTCACGTTATAGTCGACAACCCGCTTCACAGGCACGAGCACCTTCATCACAAATCCCTAGCTTGTCTTGGATGTTCACGTTCCGAGCCGCAAAGACAGCGGCTATTTCTTCATATAGATCGAACGGAAATCCGGTTTGCGTTTCTCGCGGAACGCGTTCCCGCCCTCCTTTGCTTCTTCGGTGTCGTAATAAAGCGCAACCGACTGGAACCCCAACTGGGCTATGCCACGCAAATCTTCCGATGCCGCATTGAAGGATTTCTTCGCGATCGCAATCGCGGTGGGGCTGCGCTCCAGAAGTTCCTGGCACCATGCGTCAACCTCGGCGTCCAGGTCTTCGGCGGGCACAACGCGGTTCACAAGTCCCATTTCCAGCGCTTCTTGGGCGGAATAACGGCGGCAAAGATACCAAAGCTCACGGGCCTTCTTTTCCCCGATAATCCGTGCGAGGTATGCCGTCCCGAAACCGGGGTCAACCGACCCGACCTTCGGCCCAACCTGACCGAAAACAGAACGGTCAGACGCAATGGTGAAATCGCAAACAGTGGCGAGGACATTACCGCCGCCGATCGCAAAGCCATCGACCTTGGCAATCACAGGCTTTGGAATGTCACGAATAAGGGTATGTACCATCTCGATCGGCACGCCGATGATCCCCTGGCCCTTGCGTTCGGATTTTTTATCGCTGGTATCGCCACCGACGCCAAAGGCCTTCCCTCCGGCGCCGGCCAATACGACGACACTGACAGACCGGTCCCAACCCGCCATGGTCAATGCTTCGATCATCTCGAAATAGGTCTGTTCCCGCCATGCATTCATTTTCTCGGAGCGGTTCACTGTAATGGTCACGACACCATCGCGATCTTCGTAGATGAGGTCTTCGAACTGTTGTTCAGCCATGGGAGTTTCCTTCCACTATCGATTGTTCTTGGACGGCTCGACGTCCCTTGAATTACTTGCCCTTGAAGTTCGCTTTGCGTTTCTCAAAGAACGCACCGATGCCCTCGCGGCGGTCGTCCGAGTGGTAGATCGTGGCGGCGATAAACGCCTCGTAATCCAGCGACGAAACCAAATCCATCTGCATCCCGGTGTAGACGGTATGCTTGATAAACGCATGGCTCAGCGGGGCACGCGTTGCATAGTGCTCGACCATAGATAGCGCGGCTTCCAGTGCTTTGCCGTCTTCCGTCAACTTGTTGATCAGACCGATGCGGTACGCTTCCTCGGCCTCGATGGGATCCGCGTCGAACATGATTTCCAATGCCTTCGAAGGACCAACGATCCGAGGCAAACGCTGCGTGCCACCAGCCCCGGCGACGGTGCCGATTCTCGCGCTTGTGATCGCATAGGAAGACGATTTGGCGCCGATTCTGAGGTCACAAGCCAACGCCAGCTCGCAACCGCCCGTCATGCAAAACCCTTCGACGGCGGCAAGTACGGGCTTTTCGTTTTCTTCCAAAGCGCGGCAGGTTCGGTGCCACTTTTGGAAATAACGGATCATCTCGGCGCCGTTGCTGAGCGCCTGCGCGTCATTCAAGTCCGCGCCGGCAGAAAAATACGATCCGCCACCCGTGATAATGATGCCACGAACGCCGGCGTCGGCCTCCGCTTCACCAGCAGCCGCGACCAACTCATCCATCACTTGGGTGCTGATCGCGTTACGCCGTTCGGGCCGGTTCAGCGTGATAATGAACGACGCATCCCGCCGTTCCGTCTTAATTGTTTCGTAGGTCATGTTTCCCCCTGGTTGTTTGCATCAAGACCATCAAAGACCTCAAAAGGAGCGCGGCATGCCGAGCGCCATTTCGCCGATATCCGTCAAATCACCTTGGTAGGGAACCGACGACAATTTCATTGCCCGAACGTCACGCCACTTCCGCTCGATGTCGTATTCACGCGCGAATGCGAAACCGCCGTGCGTGGTGAAGGCGGCATCCGCCATGTTCCAAGCCGCCTCCATTGCGAGGTAATGCGCCACGCTGGATGCCACTGCGGCATCGGCGCCTGCGTCATAAAGCGCGATGGCGCGTTTCAGACCGACACTGGCGGCTTCGACTTCGATGTGTGCCTTGGCCAACGGAAACTGGATGCCTTGATACTTTCCAATCGGATTGCCGAAGACGATCCGCTCGTTCGCATAGGCAGCGCCCTTCTTCGAGAAGAAACGGCCATCGCCGATAGCGGCGGAGGCCTCCAGGATACGGAGCACACTATCCGCCGCTATAACGAGCGCTTGCCCGGCCTCACCCTCCGCAATCACACTCCCGACGGGAAGAGAGACGTGGTCGAAACTGACATCAGCCGCGCAGGTATTGGTCATCTCGCCGTAGGACACCATGGACAGTCCATCAACGTCCTTCGGCGCTTCGATGTAATAGAGCGCCGTCGCAGATCCGCCGTCACTGGCATCCTGGACGGAAACGATCATGCCACCACTTTCCCGGGCAGCCCTGACCCCTGTCTTCGCCCCCGTCAGCTCGATACCGCCGCCGGAGACCGACGCCGCGCAATCCTCAAAACCGCCACCAACTGGCGCGTCTTGCGCGAATGCCTGCAAGGTCAAAGAGCCATCAGCCAATCTGGGCAGAACCGCCTGCTTGAGCGCCTCGTTCGCCGAGCCGGCGATGACCGTCGTCATACGAAACTGCTGGGTCAGCAATGCCGCGTCGCATCCCGACGCATGGACGGTTTCAACGATTGCAGCGGCCGCCGCCAACGGCAGACCAGCGCCATCAAACGCATCCGGCACCAACGCCGCCATGATACCTGCTTCACCCATTGCCAGAATAAAATCGGCCGGATAACGCTCCCCCAGAGGCCGGTCTTCCAACGACCGCCAATATTCGGCCGGAAACTCGGCACAGATTCTCTCGACGGTGTCACAAATATCCGCGTAAGTTTCCGCACCGATTTCGATACGAATATCATTCTCATTCGTGGTCATGATTTGCTCCGGCGACGTCAATAGGATCTCGGCAGCTCAAGCACATGCTGCCCGACAAAATTCAAAATCATGTTCGGCGAAACTGGGGAGTTCCGGCTCATACGGGAATCTCGCCATTTACGCTCGATATCGCGTTCGGAACGCAGTCCCTCGTGGCCAAAAACATTCAGACATGCTTCCGCACAGGCCCACACCGCTTCGCCGGAGCAAAACTTAGCCATATTGGCCTCGGCCCCACATTTCAGACCGGCGTCGAACATGGCGTTCGCCCGCCGCACCATTAAATCGGCAACCTCCAAGCGCGCGAACGCATCGGCAATCTGCATTTGCACGGATTGCCGCGCCGCGTATGAGGTTCCATGTCCGGTCCGTGTGGACGCGTGTGCGACGGCCTTGTCGATGAAATAGCGCGCATTGCCGATGGCCTCGGCCGATACCAAGCAACGCTCGGCATTCATGCCGTCCAGGATGTATCTGAACCCCCGCCCTTCCTCGCCGATCAGGCTGGAGTCCGGAATAAAGACATCATCGAAGAAAATCTCGGTCGTGTTGTGGTTGACCATCGCATCGATAGGGACGATTTCCATCCCGTTCTTTTTGGCGTCGTTCATATCGATCAAGAACACGGAAATGCCGTCGACCCGCTTTTTCACCTGGTCGGCCGGCGTCGTTCGCGCCAGCAACAGCATCAAATCGGAGTGCGCTGCCCGCGATGTCCAAACCTTTTGACCGTTGACGATATACCCGCCATCGCATTTATCGGCCCGGGTCCGTAACTGGGTGGTATCCGAACCGGTGGTTGGCTCCGACACGCCAAAGGCCTGAAGACGTAGTTCGCCCGTCGCGATCTTTGGCAGGTATTCGGATTTCTGGGCGTCGCTGCCGTGACGCAGCACCGTTCCCATCGTATACATCTGTGCGTGACACGCGCCGGCGGAACAACCACTCCGGTGGATGGTCTCAAGGATCACCGCGCCGGCGCGCACGGGTTTACCCCAGCCGCCATATTCTTCCGGGATGAGGGCGGACAAAAAGCCTGCGGCGGTTAATGCGTTCACGAATTCGGTGGGATAGCTGCCCGATGCGGGCTGCTCTTCTAGCGCGCGCCAGTATTCGCCGGGAAATTGTGCGCACAGCGCCGCGACGTCCCGTCGATACTCGAGATAATCATCGGCGACGGAAAAAGAGGGTGCTTCGCTCATAGGGATATCTCCTGGAAATCTTGGTTCGCTTATTTGCCCTGAAAGCGGGCCGGACGGCGTTCGTTGAAGGCGCGCACGCCTTCCAGCCTGTCTTCCGTTCCAACGAGACGGTTATAGGCTTCCAATTCAAAGGCATAGCCGGTCGCAATATCGACATCACAGGCGATATCGACGGCTTTGCGGGCCCGGTAAATCGACAGCGGCGCATTTGCACAAATCGTGCGTGCCACCTCCAACACTTCGGACATCAACGCATCGTCTTCGCAGATTTTATTGATGAGGCCCCATTCGTAGGCCTCCACCGCCGAAAACGGGCGTGCCGTTAAAATGATTTCCTTGGCCCGGTTCCGGCCGACGACACGTGGCAAATTTTGCGTCCCCATACCGCCCGGCATAATCCCGATCTTGACCTCGGTCAGCGCGAACCTGGCGCGACGCGCCGCATAAGCAAAATCACAGGTTAAAACCGTTTCCAAACCGCCGCCGAATGCCGCGCCGTTCACGGCAGCGATTACCGGTATCGGGCACTCCAAAAGCGCCATCCGGGCGCGTTCGAACAAGGCATGCTGACGCTGCCATTGTTCGTCCGTCATTTCATTTCGTTCCTTAAGATCGCCGCCGGCGCTAAAAACCTTCTCGCCCGCGCCCGTCAGCACGATACAGCGGATGTCTTGCTGATCGACGTACAACCCGGTCCATAAATCGAACAAATCATGGCCCATTTGCGTGTTGGTCGAATTGGCCTGCTGCGGCCTATTCAAGGTCACTAACAACAGATGGTCCTCAAGGCATTCAACCTTCAGGGTTTCGAAAGTATCGCTTATGCGTTTCAAAACACGGTTACCTCATCCCAATCATTGGAGCGTGCGCTCGCTGCCTTGGTCGCAGCGCCCCATTTATGGCCCTCGCAAGGGCGTGGATACCGGGCGCACGAATTTGATGGCCGGTATCTTTCCATGGCGGACGCAAACCTGTCTAGCAAAAATGGAATACATTCCATTTTTATTTTTACGCACATCAAGTCCCTGTTAGTGAACATGTTCATGATTTCCTAACAGCTAAAGAATCAAAGCGGCGCAGGCACGCCGATCGCGCCCTGAACAACCGGCGGCGTTTGCTGCAAGCGCATGGGAGACCCCAGCGCCGGCCAGGTCTCTCCCCGTCCGTTCACAACTTCCACCAATATCCGCCGGTCCGACGTCATCTTGGCATCAACGGCTTCCGACACGCGGCAAACGGGCGTCATGGTGATGCCGTCCCTTTGCTCGAGGCGGACAAACGCTTCCCGCGTCAATTCTACGACGGGCGGCAAGGCGGCAAGCTCAGATTCCCGGCCCACCGCAGCTGCGGCATAAACATAACCGTCGGCACAGGAGACAAGACGGTCGGTTCCAACCCCAGATTTCGCGGCATCATCCCATGCAAAAGACGTCATCCATGCAGCGACATCTTGCATGGAAAGATCGATATATTGACCGAGGCCAGTGCGCTGTCTTTGGCGCAGCGCTGCCAGGATACCGAACAACCCGACCTCGCCCCCCATGAAGTCTCCGGCTGATATCCCGGATTTTAAAGGGACACCTTCGAACGCATTTGCATCCATGAAACCCGACATGGCCTGAACGACCGTATCATACGCGGGCTTCTTTCCATAAACCGAGTCCATGCCGAACCCCGTAATCTGGCAATAAACGAGTTTCGGATTGATCGCATACAATTGCGCGGCACCTAAGCCCAAGCCTTCCATTGACCCGGGCTTCATGTTCTCGACAAGCACATCGGCGCTTTTGATCAATTCGGCAAATTTCCGATAGCCCTCTTCGGTTTTCAGGTTGATGCTAACGCTTTCCTTGCCGCAGTTACTCATCACGAAAAACAGACTGAGCCCATGCCTTGTCGGCAGCCACGCACGGGCAGCGTCACCTTCCGGCGACTCAACCTTGATGACTTCGGCGCCCAAAGTACCAAGGTGCCGTCCCGCCAAGGGGGCCGTTGTATACTGTCCGATCTCGACAACCCGGATCCCCTGTAAGGGCAACGGCAACGCGAACGCGTCGGTCTTTTCAGCGCACTGCGCATCTCTGTATGTGCGCATCGTTTCCAGCAGCGCGTCCCGGCCCGCATTTCGCGCAGGCACGACTGACGGATTGTATCCTCGGCCGCCACCGGTTCTAAAAACGCTGCCGGCCAGGGTGACGGTCTGGCCAGACTGCTGATCTTCGACGGAGACGATCATCCCGCGATGTGCCAAATTAGGGTCGGCACCGGCGTCCCCCGATTTCAAAATCAGGCCATTCGCCACCCCGGCATCGGACAATTTTTCCGCACACGTCTTCGCGTCGAGCGTCGCCACCCAGGCACCAACCAGCGCATCTGCCGCTGCACGGTTTTGAACCCGTGCGGATAGTTCCTTAAATGACGGGTCCTCGATGAATTCAGATTTACCCATAACATGGCATAACCGCACCCACTGAGGATCGGTTGCCGAGCAGATCAGAACCCAACCATCCATGGCTTGATACGCGTTCCATGGCACGGCCATTGAGTGACCGTTCCCAAGCCGCCCGGGTTCACTCCCGCCAAAATGCGCCGGCAGGAACGTGATCATCGAATTCACCGCACAATCGTAAAGCGCGATGTCGATGCCCTGGCCACTCCCGCCCGCTTCCACGGCTTTCAGCGCTGCCAATACCGCCGACGCACCGTACGCACCAGCCGAATACTCCATGACCGGAACATTCAAAACAACGGGCGGACCGTCGGCAAACCCAGTTGTATGGGCGACACCGGACAGCGCCTGTATCTCTTTATCGGTAGCGGCCGACCCAGCCTCCAACACATCGCTTCCGAAGGCGGTAAAATCACAGACGACACAGTCCCGGCCTACATGGGCAGCGGCAAATGCCTTCCAATCGGGGTCGACGTCGCCCGAAAGCAGAACGATATCCGCCTTGGAAATGAGTTCGCTCAGAAAACGTTGATCATCTGACGATGCCATATCTACAACAACACTGTGCTTACCAGCGGTGAATTGCGCTCGCCCTCCCCATTTCCATTGGACGGATGGAATACAAGGCTCAACGACAGCTATCTGTGCGCCGAGTTGCGCCAACAAACAGCCACAGACTCCCGTCGCGATCCGGCTTCCCATCTCGACAACCAGCAGGTCTTCCAAAGCCAATGCCGGATCCGCATACCGTTCCGTCAATTCCCTCACTCCGCCTTTTTTCTCTCGAATTTGCGACACGTATTCACCGATGCTTATCGGAATGCATCGATGCCTATAATTTCGCGTCCCTGAATGAGGGCGAGAATATTGTTGGCACCATCCGGAATCGGCAGCATACGGACGTCCCGGTAAAGGCGTTCCAATCCCGTTTCACGACCAATCCCCATCGCACCATGCACTTGCATCGCTTCTGAGATGGCACGCTCACAGGCCGACGTGGCATGCCGCTTTGCCATGGCCGAAAGACCGTTAACCCGCCCACCTTGATCAATGGCATCAAGCGCGTAATAGCAAAGCAAACGGCTTGTCGTGATGGCTGTTTCGATATCCGCGAGTGCCGCCTGCACCATCTGATGCCCGCCAATGTACTTACCGAACTGCTGGCGGGTACCCGCATACGCGACAGCCGCGTCATACGCCTGTTGGGCCAAGTTGACGGCAATAAGGCCAACAAGAGGACGGTTTCCGTTCCAGGTAAGCGTGAGTACCTTCGAACCGTCCCCGGAAGCACCCAACGCATTTTCTTTCGGGATGCGGCAATCGTCGAAAACGACTTCGCCCAAGTGTCCCTGCCGCAATCCAAGCGTTGGAATTTCCCGCGCCTCGAACGGTGAGACCGCCTTTTCCGCGACGACGCGGCGAATTTGCGCGCGGCCCCGTTCATCCTCGCCGTCGCGGCACGTCACCATGATCGTGTCGCAAATGGACGCATTGGTAATCCATATTTTCGTCCCATTGATCACCAATTCATCGCCATCTTCGGTGCAACGGGTGCGCACTTCGCGCGGGTTAGAACCGGCATTCGGTTCCGTCGTGCCGGTGCAGCCGATCTTGGTGCCTGCGAACAGTTCCGGCAGCAAGCGGTCGCGCTGCGACTCTTCACATTCGGAAAAAATCCGCGCCATCGTGCATTCGTGCCCCAAGAGAGAGAGCGCTATTTCAGCAGGAAGTTTCTCATACATTAAGCCGTAGTCGAGCATCTTCATGCCACCGCCACCGGCGTCTTCGGGAAGACGCGGCGCCATCAAGCCCTGACGCGCCAAAACCCCGTAAATCTCCAGCATTGCCGACTTGGACAAGGGCGTATCGAGATCATGGGCGTCCATTACTGGACGAATATCGCGCGCGGTCATTTCTTCCGCCGCTTCTTGGAACATCCGTTGTTCTACAGTGAGTTCAAAATTCATTGGTCGATCCTCACGGCATTACAAAGCCGCCGTTAACACTGATGACTTGACCCGAAAGCCAAGACGACCGGTCGCTTAGTAAAAGCGCAATAATGCCGGCATGATCCTGCGGCTCACCGATGCGGCGAAGCGGATACATCCGCTCGACCTTTTGCACGCGTTTCTGATAAGCCTCGTCACCCATTTGCTGACGCATACCCTCCTCACGCTCCTGGCGAAGTTCGGTATTCGTTGCCCCGGGGGAAACCACATTGAGCGTAATGCCGTGCCGGCCGACCTCTTGTGCAAGCGATTTTACCAACGCGACCACACCCGCTTTGGCTGCCGCATAGTATGACAGCCGCGCCTGCCCAACGCGGGCTGCATCGGTTGCCATGCATACGACATGCCCGGAACCGGATTCGATCATTTTCGGCAGTACCGCATGCAAGACATTCAGGGGACCGTACAGGCAAACGTCGATCATCCGCTTCCAATCCGCCGGACCGGATTCCAAGAACAGCTTATCGTCGAGAACGGCAGCCGAAATCACCAGGCCGTCGATGCCGCCGAACTCACTGGATATCGTGTCCAATCCCGCCGCAATTTCGTCCGCCGCGGTAACGTCCATACGGATACCAAGGACCCGCGCCCCGGTCGCTTTCGAAAGACGGCGTGCGGCATTCGCAGCCGCCTCGCCATCGATATCGGCAAGTGCGATGTGCGCACCGGCGTGCGCGACTTCCTCCGCCGCAGCATAGCCTATGCCACGTGCGCCGCCGATGATCAGAACACTTTTACCGGTTAGTCCAAGATCCATAATTTCCCCCGAAACCACCGGGAAAACCCGATGCTTGTTGATTGTAAATTCCTTTGTCACCGCAGTTGGCGGTGAAGCTGCACCGTCACGCTGGAATAGAGCTTACCCTTCTGCATTCGGATATTCCACTAGACGGCATGCATTCCATTTTGTAGATTTGCCGTCGTGTGCATGTCAAACTTTTATTTGCAGCACTGCTACTGGAACGATGAAGTGTCTCTTTAGAAGACATCGAAACGAAGATAAGAGGTAACGTTCATGGCGCTTAAAGCCGCCCCCCTGCCGCTCGACGGCATCACGATCATTGATTTCAGCCGTTTGCTGCCCGGTCCTTGGTGCACTCAGTTTCTGTCCGATCTCGGAGCTGACGTGATCAAGGTGGAGCAAATCGGCCTCGGCGACATGAGCCGCTACAACGCACCACGACAGGGTTCTTCCAGCGTCTATTTCGAGCTCGTAAACGGTGGCAAACGGTCAATCGAACTGGATTTAGGAACGCAAGATGGTCAGCGTGTTGCGCATCGTTTGATTTCGTCGGCCGATGTGGTGGTTGAGTCGTACCGGCCGGGCGTAACCCAAAAACTTGGCATCGCATACGACGACGCGCGCAAAACAAAAGACGACATTATCTTTTGTTCGATCACTGGCTTTGGCCAGTCAGGTCCGTTAGCCCACATCTCGGGCCATGACCTCGCGATCCAAAGCGTTGCTGGGCATATGCCGCTTGGCAAATTGGACGGCCACACCCAACAAGTCCCTAGCTTCCAGGCCGCCGATTATGCTGGGGCCAGCACAGCATGCAGCGCCATCTTAGCCGCCCTTTTGCGCCGCGACCGTACGGGACATGGCGCATACATAGATCTCGCGATGTACGACAGCTTGTTCAGTATGTGCAACATCGCGATGACGGGTGCCATCGGCGCTTCTATGCCGAACGATAATGGCGAACGCCTCGAGGCCTGGGGCGCAAATCCCCGTTATGCCGTCTACGAAACAAAGGATGGCAGAGCCGTCGCCGTCGCCCTGCTTGAGACACGGCTTTGGCATGCGTTCTGCGAAGCGATTGGGCGACCGGAACTATCCGACCCGGACGAAAGCCCCGATGCACGCCACAGCACTCACGGCGGCCGGCAAGAACAATACAGAGAAGCCATCGAAACCTACTGCAGCACACGGACACGCGACGAGATCGTCGACACCATGAACCGCAACGGTGTGCCGATCTGCCCTGTCTTGTCCCCGGACGAGGCCCTCGCCAGTGAGAACGTCAAGGAACGGGGGTTGATCGACAATCATCAAAGCGGAAAAGGCCGGATTGTTCATATGGTCAACCCCTTGGCCGCGTCGGGCTTGGCATCCGCGAAACGGCCAGATGCGCCGGCGCTCGGCGCAGACACCGATGGAATTCTTACGGATGCCGGGTTTGACCTAGAAGAAATCGAACGGTTAAGAGCGCAGGGAATTCTCGGGCAACCGAAAGGCCTGAAGACATGACGATTATTGGAAATGCACGGACTATCGCAGGGTTCATCGAAAACGTTGCGCAGCAACCGTTACCCGTAGATGTCGAAAACGCCGCCCGCATGTGTCTCGCCGACTGGGTGGCCGTCGCGCTCGGCGCATATGACCAAACGGCCGGACAACTGGCGCGTGACGTTGCGTCGAGTTGGCAGAGCGCCGGCCCGTCACCCGTTCTCCTGGCTGGCACCGCTTCGCCAATCGCCTCGGCCTTGGTCAATGGGACCTTTGCGCATTGTCTGGACTTTGACGACACCCATGTCGGCAGTCTATCGCACCTAAGTGGCCCGACGTGGGCCGCGGTTCTTGCATTAGCGGCCGAACGCCCCATGACCGAGGACGGCATTCTCCGCGCGTTCGTGAGCGGTTTCGAAGTCGGCGCACGTATCGGCGGCAATCTTTTCGGCGAAACAGTCAATCAGCGCGGCTTCCATGCGACGTCCGTATTCGGAAAATTCGCCGCGACGGCCGCCGCGTGCACGGCCCTCGGTCTACGCGGTGACGCCATTGCCCATGCATTGGGCATTGCCGCCACTCAAGGCAACGGACTGGTCGCCTCGTTCGGCACGATGGGCAAACCGTTACATGCAGGAAAGGCGGCCATGGATGGCGTCTTGTCGGCGCAACTCGCGGCACGGGGTTTCACGGCCAACCCAGAATTGTTGGAACCCGGCGCCAGAGGTTTCAGCGATGTCTTGTTGCAAGATCAAAGCGTCGGCATCGCTTCCCTTTCATTCGATGGCGGCTGGGAGGTCCTGAACAACACCTTCAAGCCCTATGCCGCATGCTTGATGACCCACCCTGCGATCGAGGCAGCGCAACAGATTGGGACCCAGGTTCATCCCGCTCAAGTTTTAAAGATTGAGGCCCGGGTTAATCCAATGGCCATCCGTTTTGCCTCTAAGACAGAGTTGCATGAACCGCTCGACGGCAAGTTCAGTCTTTCATTCTGCATTGCGCTCGGACTTGCCGGCCGCGATTTGACCCAAGGCGACTTCAACGATGCATCCATCCGGGATACGGATTATCTGCGCCTTATGAGCTGCGTTGAACTGATCCCAGACCAATCCATCAAAGCGACCTCTGCAAGCCTTCGCGTCGTCTGCGAAGACGGCGGGATCATATCCATGGACATCCCGCTGGCTTCCGGAACCCCCGGGCGCCCCATGACATGGCATCAAATGCAGAAAAAATTCGCATCGCTCACCCAACCCGTCCTGGGCGACGCAACGCATTCCATCTTCAATGCGATTAAAACTTTCGGCGCGGGCGATTGCTTCCCGGCGCTAATCGCCACAATCGCCGACGCCGGCAATGACAACACATAAGCGATGCACGCCAACAAGCGGCACATCCAGCAAAAATGGGAAGGAACGATCATGTCCAAGCTATTCAGCGCGTATACCATAAACGGCGTCACGTTCGCAAACCGGATCGTCGTATCGCCAATGGGCCAATATTCCGGCGACGGCAACGGCAACGCGACGGACTGGCACATGATGCATCTCGGGAATTTTGCCGTTTCCGGTGCCGGGTTAGTAATCTTGGAAGCCAGCGCGGTGGAACGCCGCGGCTGCGTCAGCCCATTTGATCTGGGCATCTGGAGCGATGAAAATGCCGCCGCTATCGACCGGGTTCTCTCGTTTTGCCGAAAACAAGGTGAAAGCAAATGGGGAATCCAATTGGCACATGCGGGCCGAAAAGGCGCCGTAACCCCGGCTTGGCTAGGGCAAATCCCACTGTCCGAAGAGCAGGGGCAGTGGGTCATGCGAAGCGCCTCGGCCATCCCCTACCCTGGCCGCGACGTGCCGGAGGCCATGACCGAAAAGGATATGGCTGATGTCATTTCGGCGTTCCGCCAGGCTGCTATCCGCGCGCGAGATATTGGCATCGATGTTGTCGAGGTTCACAACGCGCACGGCTATCTCCTGCATTCCTTTTTAACCCCGTTTGCCAATCAGCGGGACGATAGGTACGGCGGCTCCCTGGAAAACAGAATGCGGTTTCCACTCGAAGTGTTCACCGCCATCCGCGACGCTTGGCCGGAAAGCAAAGTGCTTGGTGTTCGCATGTCGGTCACCGATTGGGCCGAAGGCGGATGGACCGTCGACGACTCCATCGTGTTCGCGAAAAAATTGAAGGAACTTGGTTGCGATTACATTACCGCTTCAAGTGGGGGATCGACACCGGATCAAAAGATTCCCATTGGGCCGGGCTATCAAATTCCACTGGGCGAAGCGATACGCGAGGCTGTCGATATAGCGACAATGGGCGTCGGCCTGATCACGGAACCCCTGCAGGCGGAAGAGTTGATCGCCAATGACCGCGTCGATCTGGTCGCACTCGGACGCGGTTTCCTCTTCAATCCACGTTGGGTCTGGCACGCCGCCTTTGCGCTCGGTGGCCAAATCGCCATCGCACACCCTTATGAACGCAGTCATCCGGCCATGCGGTCCGGCGACTTTCTAAAGCCTCGTCAAACATAGCCCGCAGCCCCGTTGGAAGGGCCTAAGAATACCTCTCATTGGTCGCGCTGCCCTTCTCGGATCAGCGACAAAACCTAGACACGCCCGAGGAATAAGATTATTCAATTCGAAACTTATTCCATTCTTTAGGCGGTTATATCCATTGAGTATTCGAGCGATCATGCGGGCCTTCACTGTTCTGGATCTTTTTGAACCGGAACGCCAACGGCTCACGTTGAACGAGATTAGCGAAGGCATCGATCTCCCCAAATCCACAACTTTTCGGATATTGCAGACACTGGTCGATGCCGGCTATCTCGTTCAGATCGATAGCATGCACTATGGCCTCTCCCACCGTATCCTCCGGTTGGGCAACTGTGTCCTGCCAAATCTCGGCGCTCGGGAAATCGCACACCCGGAACTCGAGAAAATCAATGAAGCGACCCAAGAAACGGTCGCGCTCAGTGAATTCCTCGGCACCGAGCGCATTCTGATCGATGTCATTGAGAGCACCCACGCACTAAAGTTGTCGCTCCGCGTTGGCGAAATTGTCGGTCTTGATCTGGGCGCCACCGGTAAACTGTTCCTGACGTATCACCCGGAAGCGCGAGAACACTACAAAGACAAACCCGGGTTTTCTGGCCCCGCCTTCGAGAAAGACATCTCAGGCATTCTCAAAAAAGGGTACGCTTTCGAAATCGGGACCCGGTTTGTCGGGTCCGCGGGCATCGCATTGCCGGTTTTCGATATGAATAATAAATGCCGCTATTCGATCGGCATTTACGGCCCTGACTCCCGCCTTCGACCAAACCATGCGAAGTTCGCCGAACTCCTTAAAAGCTCGGCCCAACGGGTTTCCGCGAAGCTCGGCTCGACACTCACATTGCCTTAACCCCAGGCTCATCCACCCTCAGCTGGCGTTATCGGTCCGCACATTGACCGCCTAGGCGCTCTCTCTACCGATCTCTTGAACCATTGAGCAGAAACATCTCTCAACGGGCGTTTTCGCGCGCGTCTCGACTGCTATGACAAAAGCGTTGCAATGATTTTGACTCTATGAGAACATAAAAATGGAATGCGTTCCGTTTTTTGATTGGGTAAGGATACCAACCTGCAGAAACAGGTTTTGAACGATCTTTCATGCAGCCCGCATCTTTCAATGGCGGCCGACATGTCAGAACAAAATGCAGTTGGGCAAAATCTTCAAGTCAATGGCAGCCGGGATGGGCTTCGGACGCAAAACGTCTCCCCGGAATGGGGATTAGGGAATGGAAAGGTCTAAGACTATGAAAAATAGAATGTTTCTTTCGGGTGCGGGCAAAGCCGTTGCACTTGCTATCGGCGTCTCGGCTCTGGCCGGCGCTACCGATGTGGACGCGAGAACGGTTCGCTTCACAACGCAACTGCCTCCGCACAACTTCGCCGTTAAGAACGTCGAGATGTTTACGAAGTGCGTGTCGGAAAAGACAAATTTGGAATTCCAAATTTTTCCGTCGGCTCAATTGTACCGTGATAAGGAGGTGCCCCAGGCTGTTTCCTCCGGTGCAATCGAAATGGGTATGGTTACCACCGCGCGCTTTGCCGGCACCATTCCGGCGATGGAAATCTTTGATGTCCCGTTCGCGACCGGCATGCGGGGCGATGTCGTCAAAATGATCGCGCCGGGCGCGAAAGTCCGGGTTCTACTGGATGACGCGATTGCCGCCACTGGCGCCCGCGTAATCTGGTGGATCGATTATGGGCGCACCGTTTTCCTCTCGAAGAAAGATAAGCCGATCCGCCAGCCGTCCGATTTGAAAAACATGAAAGTGCGTGTCCTCGGACGGACCTATGGTGAATTCGTTGAAGTCAATGGGGGCGCACCGACGCTGACCTCTGGTTCCGAGCAGTTTCTTGCCTACCAACGTGGCACCGTCAACGCGGGCATGACCGGCGTCGCATCGGTCAAAAGCCGCAAGCTCTATGAAGTGATGGACGTGACCACCTTCACCGAACACGCGCACATCGAGTTCGTCAGCCTGATTAACGAGAATTTCTGGAACGGCCTCACCGACAACGAACGCTCGACCATGATGTCCTGTGGTCAGGAAGCGGAGTTGGCCAACCGCCAGAACGTCTCCAATATCGAACAAGAAGCCATCGACTTCCTCAAATCCAAGGGCGGTGAAATCATCACCCTTGACGAGCAAGAACTCGCCACTTGGCGGGCTTCGGGCAAACCGGTTGTCGAATCCTACCTCAAACGTTCGGGCGAACTCGGTAAAAAAGTTTACGACGCTGCCCAGTCCTATTTGAAATAAGTATAACTCAACACGACGCGAATTTGGGGGTCCGGTCACCTGGACCTCCTCTTTATCTACAAAAAATAAAGTTACATATCGGGGGAGCAAATGTTCAGGCTTGTCGATCGCATCAGCGGCGTTTTCGGAGCGCTCGCCGCGTTCCTGTTTTTGATGATCGGACTGATGTTGTCCTACGAGGTCATCGCCCGCTACCTCCTCAACGCACCGACATCGTGGGCCGAAGAAGGGTCACGGATGCTGCAATTGTGGGCGACATTCCTTGGCGCCGCCCTCATCCTGCGCGATCAGGGACTCATTCGCGTCAACGCAGTCGTCATCTTATTGCCGATGCGCCTGCAACGTTGTGCCGAAGCCCTCGCCCTCTTGGTGATTCTAAGTTTTAGCTGGTTTGCCTTTTCATACGGCTTAGACATTGCGCTCGAAAGTTACCGCATCGGCCGAACAACCGACACAATGAATCAAGTCCCGAGAATATTCACTGAGGCCGCTGTACCGATCGGCTTTGCCCTTCTCGCATTGCAAGCGGCCACCGACTTGATCCGCCTATTGCGGGGCGAGCCGCCGCGCGCCCATGCCGAAACCGAACAAGTCTGAGAATAGGACCCCAATAATGACCGCATTTCTTATTCTCGCCGTCCTACTGGCAGTGCTTCTCCTGGGTATTCCCGTTGCTTTCGCCTTGGGTGGCTTAGGGCTAGGCCTCCTGATGATTCAGGACTTCAACCTGATCATGATCCCGCAATCACTGTATTCCAGCATCGACAATTTTGTTCTACTGGCCATCCCGCTGTTCCTGTTGATGTCCAATATCTTGCTGAAATGCGGTGCTGGACAGCAGCTTTTCGCCGCTGCGCAATCATGGGTCGGTCATTGGCCTGGCGGATTGGGCGTAGCGACAATCATCTCTTGTGGCCTATTCGCAGCTATTTCCGGCTCATCCGTCGCAACGGCTGCGACGATCGGCACGATTGCCGTCCCGGAAATGACGGCGCGCGGATACCCGAAAAAATTTGTCCTAGGTCTACTCGCCGCCGGCGGGACGCTCGGCATTCTCATCCCCCCCTCGATCGTGATGATCGTATACGGGGTGATTACCGAGGAATCGATCATCGACCTCTTCATCGCGGGGATCGGGCCAGGCATCTTTCTAATCGTCTTGTTCTCCGTCTACTCGATTGTCTATGCGCGCTACAAAGGCGACTTTGAAAATGTAGAGCGTGCGCCGTGGTCGGCCCGGTTTAAGGCAACAATCCAAGCATTCCCCACAATGCTCATTGCCGTTGTTATCATTCTGGGTATCTATCTCGGCATCTTCACGCCTACTGAGGCTGCCGGCGTCGGTCTTTTTATGGCTCTCGTCATTACCATCGTCACGCGCACCATGACATTAACGCGCCTCAAAGAAGCCTGCATGGACTCCATGCGGACAACGGTCACAATCTTGCTCATTATTGCGGGAGCCAAGATCTTCGCGAAAGCCATCACCCTTTATCAAATTCCGGTCACGGTTTCGAACCTTGTCACGGCAAGCTTTTCCGAGCCCTGGAGTTTCACTCTGGCAATCTGCGTTGTTCTCCTGATGATGGGTCTTTTCCTCGAAGCGCTTGGCATGCTGTTGATCATGATGCCGGTCCTTTACCCGTCCTTGCTTGCGATGGGGATTGATCCGATCTGGTTCGGCATCGTGTTCGTGATCATGGTCGAATGCGCCCTCATCACGCCGCCCGTAGGTCTGAACCTCTTCATCATGCAAGCTGTCGGAAAAGCCACGCTTGGGGAAGTATCAAAAGGCGTAATCCCCTTCATCGTGTTGATGCTGACAACGGTCTTTGTTCTCTATTTCTGGCCCGACCTCGCGATGTATCTCGTCCGCGTGCTGTAAGGGGGGGGCGAGCTAATGAGCACAAATCAAAAAGCCGAAGATTGGTGGCGCACGGAAATTATCGAGATGTCCCCCGGGCAAATCCATTTTCGCGGATACGCCATAGAAGACCTCATCGGTAATGTCAGTTTCGTGCAGATGATCTGGTTGATGCTGAGAGGCGACCTACCTTCCGCGGAACAGGCCACCTTGATGGAATCGGCGATGCTCGCCGGGGTCGATCATGGACCGCAAGCCCCGAGCATCGCGATCGCGCGCATGTCTATGACCTGCGGCGTCGCCTTGAACAACGCTATAGCGTCAGCCGTCAACGTCCTCGGTGATGTCCACGGTGGGGCCGGAGAACAAGCTGTCGAGCTCTACACCGCCATTCACGAGAAGGTCGAAACGGGAACCCCATTGGAAACAGCGACTGCGGAAAGCCTCGCGGCTTTCTTCGCAAGTGGCAACAAATTCGTACCGGGATTCGGACATCGTTTTCACCCGATCGACCCTCGCGCGCCACGACTGTTACAACTCGTTGACGACGCGGTTTCCGCTGAGACTGTTTCCGGCGGGTATGCAGCGGTGGCTCGTGCGATAGAAGCGCATCTTCATGCGCTTAAGGGGAAGCGTATTCCCATGAATATCGACGGCGCGACCGCCGTGATCTATGCGGAACTCGGGTTCGCCGCCCCTCTAGCCAGGGGCTTGTTCTGCCTTTCCCGTTCTGTCGGTATCCTCGCCCATGCGTGGGAACAAAGCCAACAGGGGGGCCGAAACAAAGGTCCTCTCCCAAAGGAAATGATTTGGACCTACACAGGACACCCACGAAGGCCTATCTAACGCACGTTTCATGCAATCCCACCGCTTACTCACCTAAGCGTCCCCAAGGAATGCGCGCGTAGAGATCCGCCCACACACCAAGTACACTTGGCAGCCACAAATGTTTCGCGGACATCGCACGCCAATCATTTCCTGCTTGCCATCTGGAGCGCGACCCAGCTGAGCCAATCTGACTTTCCGGCACTACCCCTTTGTGAACCTATCGAAGCTTGCAAAGGACCGCTAGCCCTTGGCGGCATTCGTGTTGGCTCGACGACCCTTTTCGGTCCTCCCTTGAAGACACCCAAACAGAACGTCGGAATCCTATATTGAAAGAAACTCCCACTATGCGCTGAACATGTATTCGATATTTTTGCAAATCGCGCCATAGCAGAATTCCCGAGCGCCACTCGGTTCTTTGGATGCGAACTCGTTGTAACGGTTGATATGATGCTGCACATACCGGCTCACATCCTGATCGCCCCGAATGGTGTCCGCAAGGGCCGCGATTTCGAAATTTCGTCGCGTAAGCACCGGAAAATTAATTCGACATGTATAAGAATGTCACTGGTATCATATTATTATGCCAATAGCGGACCTCAAGTTTCGAGAGCTTCTTAGACCGGCAGCTTCACTTACACCGGGGGATGATGATATCTGGCGCGGACATCATTTCACATGGAAACGCTTCGACTCTTGGGGGCCTCAACTGACGGCATGGCTCCAACCGCACTTTGGCAAGGACGGCCTGGGATGTCTAAAACCTGGCGTTTTTCGCGACCTTTGCTGGGACGATCCAGATTGGCCCGATCTGCTGGAACGATGTCTTTTGGCCGACCTCGACTACTTTGCAGAGCAGCTCGCGGACGCCCTTGAACATTCCGTTCTCAGAACCTTCCACGGTTGTCGTACGGATGATGCAAGAAGCTATTTTGAACTGGGCATAAGAATCCATAACCGCGATGCCATGACGGCACGGCTAGCCTCTCTCGTCGAAACGCATGAGGAACTTTTCTGGCTTCGAACCCGGCTCGACGATGCCATCGCCCGCATCGACAATACAATCGACGACGGGCGGCTCTATGTCGTCGCCGACGACACGTCATTGCTGGAGCATGCCGCCCACTATTTGATCTATGGTAGCGAGTGGATCGCAGCGGTTCTGGGTGGCGGATATCGACACGTCCTCTTGAAGACCGGCACTCCAACCCTTTTGGAAATCGATCTACCGCTTCGCGTCTCGTCCACCGGCATCAGAAAGGAACTTGCGAACAAGATGCTTGCCGAATGGACCCGACATGCTTGCAACCGACCGGACTGGCACGCGCCAATCGACTTCACCTTCGGCCTTAACGCCGACATTCCTCCTGCATGGATCGTCGGGCATACGCACCCTGCCGAATTGCGTGATCCATTAGAAAAACGCCAATTATACCGTGCTCCTCGTACGACATGCGCCTACTGCACTGCGGAGATTACAAACAAAGCCAAGGAAAGCCTAAGGGGACCGCTCCCCGATAAATGACTGAACGGAACACTGTTCGGATCAGCCATCGATGCGCAGATCGCGAAAATAAATTCATAATACGCCTGCAACAATCACCGATCGCACTCGGCTCAAGGAAACACCCCGCCGGCCGAACTTCTACTCAACCAAACGCTGAACCAACAGGCTGCATGACACCAAAAGCAACCTGTCCATACCAAAAACTCCATCCGCACAGACATTCCCGGATACGCAGCCGTCCTTCCCTGCTCCACTACGAAAATTCCCTGTTCCAGATCATGTGAGATTGGAGGGAAAGCCAGGACGCCCGCGCTCTTCAGCCCTCGTCACCGCAAATTTTGTTGCCGAAGGCTCGAAATCTCCCTGTATTTTCCCTTCTGATCAGGGAAAAGGCGGAGACCGGTTCGCTCCGGACTGCGCCCACCGCCATTCCTTCTTCTGCGAACCGCAGGTCCGAATAGCCCCCTCTAATAAAGTGCGTAATTCTGGCATTGTCACATTAACTTGCTGTAAACGTGAAATTTCCTGACTACTTTTGCTCAGGCAGCCGCACTCGCAGTCGCCCATAGAATACGAGCTTCAGCGCGATATTTCTTTAAATATGTTCGATTGACTAAATGACGTTGGACGTAAAAGTTATTGTAGGTAGCTGACTGAATATTGAGAAATCTTTGAGCAGATCCAGGTGACTTAAACTTCTGCATTTTTCGCTCTCTTCGTCGTACTGGGAGATGAGAGTTTTCCGCCCGATTGTTCGATCGTTTGCTGTCTATATGCTCAGTTGTTAAACTCAGTGTTCGGAATGCCTTGTGATAGGATTTCAGTTTATCAGTTACGATTTACGTTGGCGCAAAGCCTTGCTTTTTCAGTAGTTTCCGCATCAATTTCAAGGCAGCTTTTGTGTTCCGCTTTGATTGTACGAGGAAATCCAGGACTTCGCCCTCATTATCCACGGCACGCCAGAGCCAGTGTCATTTCCCTCGAATAACGATGACCATTTCATCGAGATGCCATATATCATCGGGAGTAGGGCGGGCAGATCTCAGATTTCTGGCTATTGGTTTGCCAAATTTAAGAAACTATCGTCGAACTGTTTCGTACAAAATATCCAGGCCGCGTTCTGCTAGCAGATCTTCGACATCTCTGTAGCTCAACGTAAATCGAGCATATAGCCAAACAGCGTGCTGAATTATGTGAGGCGAGAAACGATGGCGCTGATAGGAGATATTTTTCATCGACTGAAATTAGATCAGCATTAATTTCCTTGCCACAAAGTTAATGTGACAACGCCCACATACCTATCCTTGAAGAGAGCCCGCCGCGACGATATCGCGGCGGGCATCCTTGTGGGTATTAAACTGACCTATACTCTTTCGATTTGAAGGAGACCGCCTTTACTGTCGCAGGAGCATCGGAAATTTTCCGAATGTCCGCCCAGGTGTGCTTGTAGTCCGGCAAAACCAACTCGTTCACGCCGGGATTAATTACATTCCCCTGTGAACCGGCCGGCGAACCAAAGACCATCAAAGTTTCACCTCGGCGTGCGGTCGATGTTGGGTAAACCATCGCTTGTGTCGCACCGTTGGCATTGTGGATTTCAACCAAATCTCCCGGGCCTGCTCCGATATCGGCCATGTCGGCCGGGTTCATTTCGATGAACGGGAACGGGAAGCGGTCCTGGACGAAATCACTGTCCTGATCAAGGAATTGGTTCTGCCAGAAAATATTTGCTCGACCACTATTGATCCAATACTTGTATTTCGCCTGCTCTTCGGCCTTGCCTTCAGCCTGCCATCCACGCCAGCCTGCGGCGCAGAAACGGGCCTTTTTATCATCGGTCCCAAATTCACCGTTGGAATACAGACGTTCGGTGCCAATGAGCTTGCCGTTTTCAAATCCGACGACCGGCTCGAGCACTCCATTATTGCCCATTGCGCGCAAACGCTCATAGGTAACCTCGGGATTGCCCTTGTTGTAGCCGTCCATGAAGGCGTCTTCCTCGCTCTTCCAGTCATAGCCTTGGAACTGGGCCGCATATTCTGCTTTACCCATTGCTTTCAGAACGCGTTCCATATGCTGGGCGATGCTGGCGGCAATCAGGCAGTCCGGCTTGGAGTTGCCGAACGGATCCATGTATTTCTCAGACAGACGCAAACGACGTTCGCCATTCATGGAAGTCAGGTTCATCTCGTTGGATTCACATGCGGCCAAAACAACATGAGCATTCTGACCAATCTGGCTGTTGATGATGTCGACATCGACCACGAAGAGGCCGCCCTTGTTAACCGCATCTACAATCGCGTTGATCAGTTCTTCACGGGTACCACCAGCTGCAGCATCCATGGCTTCTTTCACCATGTCGGAACGTTTTTTATGAACCCGCTTAAATTGGGAAGCGTTTAGGGTGGTCTTATAGTGGTCACAGGCCCAGATATGGTGGATCTTACCGCCACCATTGATCAAAAGCTGATCAACATAAGTTGCGGGGCGACCGACATGGGCATCTGATGGACGGTAGTATCCTTCCTGGTGACCGCCGAGACGACAGACGCCACCACCTTCGCGACCGACATTGCCAGTGGCCAAAGCAATGTTCACCAAGGCGCCAATGGTCCGGTAGTTGTCATTACCCCAAATGATGCCTTTTTCATAAGCGGTGACACATTTGCGACGCGCACCATCTTTCGGTTCAGCAATCCATGCGGCAGCTTTGGCAATGTCAGCCGCATCAACACCGCAGATACCGGCCGCCTCACCCAGAGACATGGTGCAGGCTTTCAATGCCTCTTTAAGGCTGCCGAGAGCAGCCGGATACGCGGCATCTTGAGCCTGGGCAATGCCGTCCTGAAAGGTCGAATTAGCAATAAAGTCTTTGTCGACCCAGTCTTTGGCTACAATCTCGGTCAAGATCGCATTGAACAGTGCCATGTCCGTGCCGGTATTGATCTGTAAATGCAGAACATTATCCTTGCCAACCACTTCTTCGGCAGCATTGACGGACACCGTACGACGAGGCTCAACGAAGATAACCTTTGCACCGTTTCTCATGCCCGGAACCATGTGGTTCAGAAACAGGTTAGTCTGAGTCTCCAAGGGGTTGGCGCCAACGATCATGATCGTATCAGTCAGTTCATAGTCCTTGTACTGATAATTCAACTCGCCAACACCCATGTCGCGCGTTGAGTGAACTTCCGAATTGTAGGCCGGACGGTTATGGATGCGGCAGTTCTTAATTTTCATGGATTCAAAATACAGCTTGCCGGTTCCCCAGGTGTTTTCGTATCCACCTGCCGAGCCGCCATGGTCGAACATAGAAACAACCAGATCGTCTTCGGAGCCGTCTGTCACAATGCGTGCTGTAACCTGTGCGACAAGGTCCAGTGCATCGTCCCAGCTGGTGGGCTGCAAGACGCCATAGCGCCAGATCATGGGGTCGGTGAGCCGTTGCTGCTGAGTCCCAGTGACAGTGGAGGGCCGGTTTTCAGCCATTCGCGCACCACGGACTGAGCCAAGGCCGGAATTCACAACGCAGTCATGATCCGGCACCACGGCCAAATGCACGTCTTTTCCATCCTGCTTGACAACATTGTACATGGATGGTGCCACCCAAGTACCATCGGCACTCTGCTGTCTGCTCAAATCAATGCCAAAGGCATTATCGGTTGGCGTTCCCTGCTTGTTGCGATCCCAAGTGTAAGCTTTGTAGCCGCACCCAACGATGCAATAGTGACACGTCACATTGTGAACCTTGGCGTCTTTTGGTGGAATTGGAAGCCGGTCGATTTGTCTTTTGTAAGCCATAGTAATCTCTCCCCTTACAATACGTTGGACGGACGACCGAAAATCAGGTCACTCACGCCTTCGGCATAAATGTCACCCTTGTCGTCCACCCTCAGAGTGAATTGAGGAAGGTTTTGGGTGGCATGCCCCCAAACCTGTTGACCACCAGCCTCTACGTCGAAGCGGGAAAAATGACCTGGGCAATTGTACGTGCTGTCTTCTGAATTGTAGGCAAGCAACCAACCCTTGTGTGGGCACAGCGTGGAAAATGCTACAATGTCGCCATCCGGCCCGGTACCGTCTTCAACTGCTTGACCCAGCTTGATCAACGCGCCTGGACTGTCAGCGTCTGGATACTCAATATCTATTGGCTGGTTCACTTTAAGATCGGCAATATTGGCCAACCGGTTTGATGGATAATCGATTTGCGCATTGGCTGGTGCGGCTTTGGCTTCACCTGAAGGCAGCGCTGCTGCAGTTGCTAAACCAGCCGCAACAATGGATCCTCCCTGCAAAAACTGACGGCGGCCAACATCGACCATTTTCGTGCATCTAGACATGGAATCCTCCCTTGGAATATTGGAAGGCAAAGTCTGCATCGTCAGAAAAATTGGCGGAAGATCAAATTCCCGTTCAGAGCGATAATTTCAGGCAACCATGCATTAACGGGGCGCGATGTTCAGGATTCCGAACATAATTTCATCTACCCTGTTCAGGTTTGCGAACGTTCTTTTGAACCCAAGTCGAGACGTGTCATCTTATCCCAGAGTGTCGTGCGCGAAACGCCAAGAAGTTTTGCGGCGGTTCCAATTTGGCCGCCTGATCGTTCAAGCGCACGAATGATTTGGCGTTTTTCTGCCATTTCCCGAGCCTGAGCCAGGGAAGGAAATTCTTGCGCACCTTGGTCTTCAACGTGCAATTCCGGAAAAATATCCGCGATTGTTAACTCCTCATCGCGCGACAAGCCTACCGCCCGTTCCACCCGATTGCGCATTTCAAATGCATTCCCAGTCCAGTCGTGAGCCAACGCAAACTCTTCTGCTTGCGCAGAAAGTGTCTTCGGCAGCTGGCCTTGACGACTGCATGCGGCCGCTACCATTTGTGGTAAAAGCCATTCGACATCCTCTGGCCTGCTTCTCAGAGGTGAGATATCGACAGAGAGTACCGACAGCCGGAACAATAGATCATCTCGCATTTGCCCGTTGGAAACTAACTTCTTCAAGTCAGAACTGTCCGAGACGATAATTCTGCCCGCAAACCTAATCGCTGTTGAACCTCCGATTCGGGTAAAGCTATTTGTCTCGATAAGTTCCATGAGCTTTGACTGCACAAGCAAAGGGATCCTACCAACCTCACGAAGATACATCGTGCCGTAACCCACCCGTTCTGCATATCCACGGTGCGGGGTGACGCTATCATCCAGGGAAGCAGGTTCTTCACCAAAGATTTCTTTCTCCAACAACTCGGCAGGAATTGCTGCGCAATTTACCGCCATGAATGGGTGACCGGAAGTATTGGACTGCGCGTGCAAAAAGCGGGCAGCTGATTCTTTTCCAACGCCGCTTTCGCCAGATATTAAGACAGGAAAACTAGTCTCACTAAATTTGATGAGGTTTTTCTCAAGAGCCTGCATCTCCGCGGATTGGCCAAGTGTACGTGCCGTACTCTTTGCTTTTTGGGCACCCCGAGCGCTACGTGTTATCCTGTTCATGAATTCATCGAATTCAAACGGTTTGGTCATGTAGTCACAAGCGCCCAATCGCATTAGCCTAACTGCCTGATCAATGTCTCCATAACCGGTAATAAATAAAAAAGGTGGGGACAGACCGTTCAAACCTGCTTGACGCATAACGGTTTCGCCAGTGATGTCTGGTAGTCTGATGTCGCAAACAATGATGTCTTTTTCCAAAAAATCTGCCGCGTTCACCGCATCACTTCCGGTTGTCCACCAAACAACTTTGTGGCCTTCCAATTCAAACCGCTGAGCCAGCGATCTGCCCATGATCTGGTCATCTTCGATGATACCTATATCCATTGGCCTAGGCTGCTGCATGAAGCACCTCTAAAGGACGGCGTGGTATTATCATTGCGATGATCGTCCCCTTGGGATTGTTCGGTTTGGCTGACAGAGTTGCACCAAGTTCATCGGCTATCTGACGAACAACCCACAAGCCCAGCCCGGACATTCCATCGGGAATGCCGGATTTTATGGGCGCGGTAAGAATTTCGCCAGCGGCGTCAGGTAATCCCTCACCGGCATCTTTTACCTCCAAATACAGTGCTTCCTTTGTTTGATTGATGCTCAGCACAATCTCGGTTCCATTTGGGGAAGCGCTCGAAGCGTTTAACACAAGATTCATGATTGCCTGACGGACAGGACCAGCTGGCAAACCATCAAACACTTTAATGGACGGGGATGATAAAATCTTCAGTTCCTGCGCTCGGCTCTTCAAATCCGGCCTCAGTAGCAGTGATATATCTGCCAGATCTTTAAAAGTGAACACTCTTGAACTCCGCTCGGGGCGATAGGTAACAAGTGCGGCTTGAACAACATCACGTATCCCCAATAGTCCACGCTTTATTAATTCAATTCCCTCTAAACGTACTTTTTTCTTATGGCCGTGTTTCTTCAGGGTGTCCGTGACATTCAACAGGCCACCAAGCGGATTGTTTATCTCATGAGCCATGCCAGACGCGATCCGTCCAAGGGTGGCCAATCGTTCTTCTTTTGTAAGACGATCGACAAGCTCTTCTTTGTCCTTCTCCGCACTTACAAGATGATTGAAGGCACCAAATATACGTTTGGCTTCGCTGCCTGCTCTTGGGAATTCGCTATCTGAAATCGCTTCCAGTCCTCCCGAGGCTGCTTTTTGCAGATGATTTTCAAGTATTTGCATTGGCAGAACCATACGCCGAACCACGAAAAAACCAATTACAGCAAGCAATATAGTCAGGAGGGCATTTGTAAGGAGCAATGTCAGCAATACTTCGCGCCGCTCCTCTAGCAGCGATGAAGCATCAAACACGACATAGGCCTTGCCGATAACCTCTTGATTGTGACTTATTGGTCTTGATGCAAACGCCAGTTGCGAAACTGCGTCGAGCCTCATATCTCCTTCGGCAAATTCCAACCGGAATTCCGCGTCCATTTGCTCAAGAGTAGGATGAACATTGGGCTTGTCAGATGCCAGAATAACGCCCCTGACGTCGGTGATAACGGTTTCTCGTGGTTGTATTGCTGCCCTTTGAGGTTTCATCCGCAAAAGCACATCAAATATTTCCCAACTATCCTGACGCAATACGGAAGGGGAGACCGACGCCGCTATACTATTCAAATAGGATCCTGCCAGCCCCGACAAATATGCTTCCTGATTTTGGGATAAGCGGGTAAGCACACGCTCTGACAAGACGATAGAAACAACCGTCATCAAAAGCATTACCATCAGCGGCACGCGAAGCGCGGATGAGAGCTTACCGAAACGACGGAGCGGCCTCATAACAAACCACCAAGACGGTCAATATTGCGCTTCACGGAATCATACAAGGAAGGTTTGGCATCAACGAAGCCACTGAGTCGAAGATAATCGAGCATCGCGCGTCCAGATTCTGTTTCTCTTGAAGCAAGAAAAGCTCTTCTTAATGCGCTCACCTGCTCTGTTTGAGCAAAGCGTTTGCTAACCGCAATTGGGGGGAATCCGAACCATGCTGATTTTCGAACAATCTTTGTACTCGCAACCAGACCCGGATCGAATTCACGCATGACCTCCCAAACGTAACCATCGACACTCCCCGATTGAACCAAGCCGGAAGCTACAGCGCGTATTACGTTTCTATGGGAATAAGTGAACAATGCTTTCTTAAAAAAAGCATCGGAGCTTAGGCCATTTTCCTGCAACAGTGCTTTGGTAACCAGATAACCTGAGTTGGAATCAGGATCTGAAAATGCGTGAATATCACCTTTAAGATCAGCAAGCTTTGATGCCTTCCGGTCAGATTTCGTGATCAGATAGGACTGATATAAAGGCTTTCCGTTCCACTCGGGAACAGCGAGTATTTCCAACTCGTTTTGAAATTTCACAAATGGATAGCCACAGATCCAGGCTGCGTCCAGTTGGCCCGACACAAGCAAGGATGTAACTTCTTGGTAAGTCCTCCGGGTCGTAAGTTCAATTGTGTACCCCGTTGCGCTCTCAAGATAATTCTTAATGACTGTTAACAACTGAATATCATCATTTAAGAATACAGGTGTAAGTCCAAATCGAATGGTTGTCGTTATTTGAGATTGCGACAGCGCATTGCTTGGAGCGAGAAGAAGTGTTGCCATAGACAACATAAATGCCCGGCGATTCTTGAACATCTTCTCGTTGGAAGAAGGCACTTGTTGTTGTTCCTCCTCTTATTTCAACAAAGGTATTCCCGTCACAAAAGGAGCCAAGTTGAACTCAAGCTGTGGAAATTCAAAGCGAATCAGATCGATTTCTGATTAACTCGCTTTGACAATTCCTCTGCGGTTTCCACGCGCTCGGAGTATCGGTCAACCAAATAATCAGAACGCCCTCGCGTCAGAACGGTGAACTTCATCAGCTCCTCCATCAAGCCCACCACACGATTATAAAACGGTGACGGTTTCATGCGACCATTTTCTTCAAATTCTAAAAATGCCTTTGGTACAGAGGACTGGTTGGGGATGGTAATTGAGGTGCCCCTAGATTTGTAGACGCTTTCTTCCTTAAATTTGAGGCAAGGAGGCCGATATGAGCAAAGCCAAGTTCAGCGACGATTTCAAACGTGACGCGGTGCGTCAGATCACCGAACGGGGCTATCCAGTCTTGGAGGTTTCAGAGCGCCTTGGTGTGAGCATGCATTCGCTCTACGCATGGAGAAAGAAGTTCTCTCAACCTTCCGGCGGCGATGATAAGGATGCAGAGATCCGGCGATTGAAGCGTGAACTGTCGAGGGTGACCGAGGAGCGCGACATCTTAAAAAAAGCCACCGCGTATTTCGCCAAGGATGTAAAATGAAGTACGCGTTCGTCGCTGCGCATCGTCGCCGTTTTTCAGTGCGGACGATGTGCCATTGCCTCTCCATCCCAGCGGGTTTTATGCCTGGCTGAAGGAGCCATTGAGCAGACGGGCCAAGGAGGATGTACGCCAGACCGCATTGATCAAGCAGTCCTGGGAGGACAGCGGCAAGGTTTACGGCTATCGCAAGCTGCATGACGACCTCCGCGACCAAGGCGAACGTTGTTCGCCGAACCGGGTTGCGCGGTTAACTAACCTTGCTGGGATCAAAGCTCACAGCAGGTGAATGACGGCAACTCGCAGCCTAATATACTTTGCCTGAAGGGGTTCGTAGGTCCTGCTCCAGTTAGTCTGACACTGCCTCCGTGGTCATTGACATGAAAAGGTCAACCCACGGCCAGGATATCCAATCCGATGTCGAGGTGATTAACACTATGCGTTAGCCATCCGACAGAGATCACGTCGACACCGGTCTTCGCAATATCATTGATCGTTTCAATCGTAATGCCGCCGGATGCCTCCGTAACCAGCTTGCCATCGATCATCTCCACGGCGCGCTCAAGGTTTTTAATCGACATGTTGTCGAGCAAAACCGCATCTGGTCCAGCTGCAATGGCCTCTTCAAGCTGTTGCAATGTATCCACTTCGACTTCGATCATCACCAGATGCCCGACAGATGCCCGCGCCTTTTGGATGGCTAGAGAAACGCTTCCGACGGCCTCTATATGATTGTCCTTAATAAGAACCGCGTCATCCAAACCAAATCGGTGGTTACTCCCGCCGCCCGCTCGAATGGCTGCCTTTTCGAGGAACCTTAGGCCCGGCGTCGTTTTCCGCGTGCAAGTGATCTGTGCGGCATACGGACGACAGGCATCCCGTAATTTTGACGTGGCCGAAGCGATGCCTGAAAGGCGGCACAAAAAATTTAGAGCAACCCGCTCCGAAGACAAAATACTCCGCGCCGCCCCTTCGACCTGCGCGATGGTTTGCCCTGCATTGACGTCCCCGCCATCAGAAACAAGCTCTACATACGATACTTCCGGATCTAGCAATTGGAACGCTTGTCGTGCGCATTGGCTTCCGGCAACCACTCCAGCATGCCGCGTTACTAAAGCCGCATTTATGTGGGTGTCTTGTTCGATCAGACTAACTGTCGTGATATCACCAGCTCTTCCTAGATCTTCAAGAAGTGCATCACGAACAACATTCTCCGACATTAAGTCTGGCAAGAACGAAGAGTGAGTTTCACTCATTTACCCAACTCCAACATTCTCTCCACAGATAGCCGTGCACGACGAGCGACATCGGGATCGATCGATACACTTGGTGACAGCTGTTCTAAGGAAGAACGGATGTTAGCGAGCGTAATACGTTTCATGTGAGGGCAAAGATTACATGTTCGAACGAATTCAGTATCTCGGAACTCTCCTGCAACATTGTCACTCATCGAGCATTCGGTTAACAGCAAAACACGTTCTGGCCTATGTTCCTTTAAGTAATCGATCATACCCGCCGTAGAGCCAACAAAGTCCGAAGACGACAAGACTTCTCGCGGACATTCAGGATGCGCGATGACGACAAGGTCTTTTTCGGTTTTTCTGAATCCTGCTATCTCTGCAGCAGTAAAGCGCTCATGAACCTCGCAACTGCCTTCCCACGCAATAATGTCTAGTCCCGTGGATTGCGCGACCCAATCCGCGAGATAACGATCTGGCAACATGATCACGCGTTCAACCCCAAGAGACGTCACGACCTCGATCGCGTTGCCTGACGTACAGCAAATATCAACCTCAGCCTTCACCGCTGCCGATGTATTTACATACGCAACGATGGGAACACCGGGATATTTTTGACGAAGCAATTTCACATCGTCTGCCGTAATCGATGACGCCAAAGAACAGCCCGCCTGAGTATCAGGAATCAAAACCGTCTTCTCTGGGTTAACGATTTTCGCCGTCTCAGCCATAAAATGTACACCAGCCATAACGATGACATCCGCGTCCGTGTTTTGCGCTTGTCGGGCAAGTGCAAGCGAGTCACCGACGATATCAGCAACCCCATGAAAGATTTCAGGTGTCTGATAATTGTGTGCCAGCACGACTGCGTTCCGCTCTGCCTTGAGTTGCTGAATAGCTTCAATGTCCGGGGCCAAATCATTCCAGTCTTCTGTTTGGAGTATACCCACCAGTTTTTCAGGCATCTTTTCAGGCATCTTGGCCAGAGTTGTCTGTTGACTAGTTGAATTGCTCAAATCCATCTGCTTTGCACCTTTAGTTATGCTCAATATGAGCATTATAAAGTTAAAAAAGTTGCCGGAAATATCCCGGCACATATAATCAGATTGAGCATAAGAGTTTTAGCTATACCGTCAAGGATAAACACCTCGCTTGGCCGCACGCACCCGCACCCCAGGCGCCGGCCTCTCAGCAATCACCTCGCCACGAAACCGCATTAACTTTGCAGGCCGACCGCCCGTGTTTGTTGAAATCTGATTGGTTTCTTCGACGAGGCCTTGGCTCATAACCAAACGGCGGAAATTTTGCTTATGTATATTGATTCCAGAGAGTGTTTCGCACGTTCTCTGCAACTGTAAGAGTGTGAATTCTGATGGCATCAACTCGAACAAAACGGGGCGGTATTTTATTTTTGCCCGCAGCCTACTCATCGCGGTCGCAAGAATACGCCGATGATCATGCATCATCGGGAGCCCCGCCCCTGCAACACAGGCAGCGCCTCCTGGTGCCACGCCGTCATTATGCGCTTCTTCAACCACACCAGCTTCATAAAGCAACTCGTAGCGATCCATGGCACGCTCTTCATCCCATGGGGCGTCGCCAAGACCAAAACATAAATTCAGGCGCACGATCCGTTCGTGCCGAATTTTCCCTCTATGCTCATATGCCCAATGGTGCAGCATTTGTAATACCTCACCGTTATCGAATTTGGTTCGCGTGTCTTCCCATGGAAAAAAAGAATACCAATCATTCCACGCACCACTCGGATGTCGATTCACATCCACGTTTGAGACCAGGGCTAAATAGGCAATCGATAGTTTTCGCGCAGAGATCGTGGGAGACGCTTCTAAATCCGTTCCGACAGGCCCGTCACCAAAGGTGTAAAGTTGCTCAACGTGCCCCAAACTATAACCTGTTAATGACTCGACCCATGATCGAACACCCGCCTGTAGCGTTCTGTGTTTCGGTGTCAGCGGACCAGCCGGCAAAGCACTCAGAGTATCGCTCGTTGCCTTAACCGTTAACACTTTTGGCGTGCCGTCGTGAACGCTGATAACCGCGGCTGTTAACTCCGCCGAGACGTCTTGAGCTTCTTTCGCGCTTCCCATAAAGGATTTTCTAGCCTCGTACCGTTTCGCCGTAAATACGAATGCTATCAGTATACGGAATACACAATGGGTAAAAGGAGGTATCGAAAGGTCATAAAAAACGATCCGCCACAGAGCTGTGAAGTTCGAAAGATCGTATACCGGGCATTGTCACGTTAACGGCCAGTCCAAAGCCCGTGATAAGCTATGAGGATGAAACATATCTCATACCGCCGCCATCGTTTCCCACCGATTATCATCCAGCATGCAGTTTGGCTGTATTTCCGGTTTTCTCTCAGTTACCGAGATGTTGAAGACCTGCTTGCCGAGCGTGGGATTGACGTCTCATACGAAACGATCCGCCGTTAGGCGAACAAATTCGGGCGACAGTATGCGAAACAGCTACGATTGCGGCGGCCAAAGCCCAGTTCGACATGGCACATTGACGAGGTGTTTCTGAAAATCAGCGGTAAGCATTTCTACCTCTGGCAGGCTGTCGATGATGAAGGTGAAGTACTTGATATCTTACTTCAGTCGCGGCGGAACAAGGTTGCTGCAATTAAGTTTCTTCGACGTACCATTAAAAGACATCATGCCACGCCTGACATTGTTGTCACCGATAAATGGCGTGCATCAATGTCCGCTGTCCAAGATATACTGCCGAGTACGTGCCACTTAGTCGGAAAACGTTTAAACAATCGCGCTGAAAACTCACATCAGCCTACGCGACGACGAGAACGAAAACAGCAGCGCTTTAAAACATCAAGATCGGCCCAACAGTTTCTCTCAACGTTTACCGCCTTTTACAATCATTTCAACGTTCAGCGACATCTTCTCTCTCGGGCCACAATGAAGCAATTTCGGAAAGATGCGTCATCGTCGTGGAATGCTGCCGTCACAAATTAGACTGCTGGCCTTGCAGATAAAAAGTTTCAACTGCCCCCGTTAACGTGACAATGCCATATCCCGAAACGTCAGCCGCCCCAGACATCTTCGAGAACACGCATCCAGTTCTCGCCCATGACCTTGCGAATGCGGCTTTCGGACCAGCCCGCCTTTTCCATCCCCTGCGTCAGGTTCGGAAAATCACCGATGCTCGAAAAGCCGTCGGGAAATTTGACCGGGCCGAATTCTGTTAGGCGCCGGGCATAGCCCTTGTCGCGGGTGATCCATTCCATGAACTCATCACCGTAGCCCTGCGTGAAGTCGGTGCCGATACCCACCGTGTCTTCGCCGGCAATGTCGATCACATATTCCATCGCCTCAATATAATCTTCGATACCGGATTCAGGTCCACGACGTAGAAACGGCGTAAACATGGTGACGCCGATAAACCCGCCCTTTTCGGCGATGAAGCGGAGTTCATCGTCCGTCTTGTTGCGCGGGTGGTCTTTCAATCCTTTTGGCAGACAATGGCTATATACGACAGGTTTCTGCGATGCCGATATGACATCATGCGAGGTTGTCGAGCCGACATGGCTGAGATCGCACAAGATACCAACGCGATTCATTTCTGCGACAACTTCGTGGCCAAAATCCGAAAGGCCGCTGTCGGTCGATTCATAACAGCCGCTGCCGACAAGATTCTGTGTGTTGTACGTCATCTGTACAACACCGACGCCGCACTCCTTGAAAACCTGAATAAACTCCAGGCGATCTTCAAAAGCGCTGGTATTCTGGAATCCAAGAACGACTGCCGTCTTGCCGTCTTTCTTTGCCTGACGGATATCGGTAACACTGCGCGCCTTGATAATCAGGTCACCATATTCGTCAAACCAGCGATTCCACTGGCCAATGTTGACCATTGTATCGCGAAACCCCTCCCAGATTGAGCAAGTGCAATTGGCGCCGGTCAAGCCACCGCGCCGCATGTCGGCGAATATATCACCGTCCCAATTGGATATGATCAGACCGTCAAAAATGATCGCATCGTCGTGAAGTGAACTTTGGGACATGAATTCTCCAGATCTGATCTGATCAGTTTTCTATAGGTAAATGGAACGGACGATCTGTTCGTGATCATCCGCATAATCAGCAACCGTGCCGCCATCGACGACAACACCGTCGCGCAGAATGATGAAGCGGTCGGCGACCTTGAATGCAAGGCCTAGGTTCTGCTCGATCATCAACATGGTCGCGCCGTCTTCCTTTAACGCCGCAATGATCGTGCCGATCTCATTGACGAATTGCGGGGACAGGCCGCCCGACGGTTCATCCAGCAACAGCACCCTTGGCCGGGCCATGACGGCACGGCCAAGAGCAACCATCTGCTGTTCCCCACCAGAAAGCGTCATCACGCTCTGCTTCCGGCGCTCTTTTAGTCGCGGAAAATAATTGTAAACCCGCTCTAGTTCTTCATTCATTGTATCTTTGGCGCGGATTTCGGCACCGAGCTTCAAATTATCCTCGACACTCAACTGCACAAATAAATCACGCGACTGAGATACCTGCACCATGCCCAGACGAAAAGTTTTGTGCGCCGGTAAGTTTTGGATATCCTCGCCGTCGAGTTTAATGGTGCCTTGCGTACAGCCGACAAAGCCGGAAATCGCGTTCATCGCCGTCGATTTCCCACTGCCGTTTGCGCCGAGCAGGCAAAGGGTTTCACCTTGGGCGAGTTCAAAATCGACCCCTTGTAGAATTTCCTTTTTGCCATACGACACACGGATGCCGTCGACTTTCAAAACAGGGTCATGCATATCCAAGATACGCCTCCAGAACTTCTCGGTTCTCTCGTATTTCGTTCGGCTTACCTTCAGCGATTTTCTGGCCGGAATTAAGAACAATGATGGTATCCGAGCCGGCCATGACCAGATCGATGGCATGTTCGATCAACAGGATTGAAATCCCCTCCTCGCCTGCGAGACGCTTGATCACCTCCATCATCCGCTGCCGCATCGGCGGCGACAGCCCGACGGCCGGCTCATCAAGTAACAGCAAAGGCGGTTCAGTGGCGATCGTCCGTACGATCTCAACCATACGCTGCTGGCCACCCGAAAGACTCTTGACCTGCTGATCGACAAATTGCTCCATGTCCATCAACGCCAGCAACCGCCGGGCACGTGCTGCCGCGTTGCGCTCTGCCTCGTCCGCTTTGCGGGTCCCAAAAAGCAATCCAAAAAAGTTGCTGTCGATTTGCACATGAAGGCCGGTCAGAATATTTTCGAGCACCGTCATTTCGCCGAACAACCCGCCGTTCTGGAACGTGCGTCGCACGCCCATGGCGGACACGGCGTGCGGTGTCAGGCCGTGAATTGCTTTGCCCTCGAAATAGATTTCACCGGCAGTCGGCTGCACATACCCTGAAATCACATTAAACAGGGTCGTTTTGCCCGCCCCGTTGGGGCCGATCAACGCCGTCACCTCGCCGGCGCGGGCACTTAACGATACATCCGTCAGGGCTTTCAGACCTTCGAAGTGAACCGAGACATCTTTGAGATTGAGAAGATCACTCATTGCATCATTCCCTGAAATACCGTTCGCGGAACAGCGGCGATGCTTTTGCAAGCAGGCTCACCAATCCCTTTGGTAAAAACAGCAGCACAACGACGATGATAATTCCGAAAAACAGTTCCTCCATTCCCGGGAATTGCCGAAAATATTCGGGCAGTGCGGTCAAGACGATGCCGCCGATCACACTGCCGATAAGGCTACCGGCGCCACCGACCATGACCATTGCAAAGTGGACGATGACTTCCGTCAGGCCAAACGATTCCGGAAATACACGCTCCGTCGACGCCGCAAACATCGCGCCTGCGACACCAACGACGGCGCCGCTCCAGACGAATGTCAGAATGATGTAGTTGGCCGTCGAAATTCCCAGCGACGCCGTTGTCATCTCGTTGTCCCGAATAGCCATGATGGCGCGCCCAACCCGCGAGCGCAGCAAGTTCGATGTACCTTTGATCACCAACACTGTGATCAGTAGAAATACATAAAACTTCGTTGTCTCGGAATGCATCGACAAACCGAAAACCGTCACGTCGGGAAGTGGCAAACCGTCGGTGCCACGCGTCACGCTTTCAGCGTGAATATAGACCCAACGCATCAACTCTCCGAAGGCCAGGGAAATGATCGCGAGGTAATAGATCCGGATACCACGGAGTGCCGTGACACTCGCCAGAAAACCCGCCAGTCCGCCGAAGATCGCGGCGCCGATCAACGCCATTTCGAATGTGAAACCGGCATACGTCATGAGAATAGCCGTCATATAGGCCCCGATCCCGAAGAACGCTGTATTGGCGAAGGCCAACTGTCCGAGATTGCCGATGACGAGATTGAAACCAACAGTCACAAGCACATAGACCATGATCATGTTGACCATGAACTGCAGGTAGTCATTGGCAAACAGCGGGATGAACGCTGCCGCCAGCGGTACAAGATAGAAGACCCTGCCGCTCAGCCAGAACGGTCGCCCGATTTTTGTTTTTTCTTGATTCATTTCAGTTACTCACACACGGACCACGGCACGCTTGCCGAAAAGCCCCGACGGGCGCACCACCAGCACGATCAGAATGACGAGATAGCTGGTGATATCGATAAGTGCAGTGTTCACATAAGCGCCCGCGTATTGCTCCATGATCCCGAGAATCAGGCCGCCGGCGACGGCGCCGCCCAGCGAGCCAAAGCCGCCAAGCGTCATCGCCGCAAAACCGCGAATGAGGAAGCCAGCACCAAGATCGGGATGCAGCAGAGAAATCGGTGCGATCAGGATACCTGCCACCGCACCCATGGCAAGACCGGCGCCCCACATCATATCGTGGAAGCGCTGTACGTTGATACCAACAAGCGTCGCGCCCCGCTCAGACTGGTAAACCGCCTGAATGACTTTGCCGATCGACGTCTTGTAAAAAACGATAAAGAAACCGGTCAGCAAAATCGCTACCGTACCGCTGATGATCATCGCGTCTGCAGTGATGACGATATCGCCGATAAACACCGGCGGAAAGTCGAATACGCGTGGCATCGGTAGCACTTCACGCCCCCAGATAGAGCGCGTGGTGCCACGGAATATGTACCCAAGAGATATGCTCATCATAGCGAAACCGATGTGCGGCCCTGCCTTAATGGGATTGATGAAGCCCCGGGAAATCAAGACACCACAGGCAAACATCAGGACGATCGCGGCGATCGCGGAAGGGACGAACGGCAGCCCGAGCATCACCACGAGCACATACACGCCGAACGCCCCGCCCAGCACAAAATCCCCATGCCCGAAGTTGACGACGGTGGTGGCGCGAAAAACGACGGTCAGCGACAGTGCGATCAGCGCATAGATCGCGCCCTGTGAGAGACCGCTTACGGTAAGTTGCATCAACATGTTATTTTAAGCCCGCACAAAGAAAAATGGGGCGCCGGGTCAACAGCAATCACGCAACCTGGCGCCCCTTTGTTTCCGCAGCCAAATTACATCGGCTGGTTCCAGCCCTTCATGACGGTCGGTTTGCCGTCAACAAAGCCAGCCACGGCAGATTCCTTGACACCATGACGGTCATCTGCGGACCAGGTAATAGGCGCTGCGAATACGCCGGTATCGAAGTTCTTGATCTTATCCAGTTCGGCGATGAACTTTTCACGGGTCAGATCGCGACCGGCATTCTTCAACGCTTCGACAGCAGCAACCGCGCTACCGATGGAAACGGCGCTAAACCCGGTGATCGTCTCGTTCGGATAATACTTCAAGATCATATCGTTCCATTTCTTCATGCCTGGACCGTCAACAGTGTCGATGAAGGCATGCGGCACATAGTAATTCTTGACCGTATCCAGATCACCGATACGCGCCAGCGTGTTTTCCAAGTCGGTCCCCGCCGCGCCCATTACCGGCACGTCGACACCGTACTTTTTAAGATCCTTCAGGAAAATCACGGTTTCCGCTTCATAAAGCGACGCAACGATGAAGTCCGGATTCGCTTGTTTGATCTTCAGCACCTGCGCCGTGGCATCCGTTTGTCCGCGTTCCATGGCAAGGACCATGTTCGGCTCGACGCCCTGTTCCTTCATGTAGTCGCGGGTCGGATCGGCATAGCTCTTAGCCCAGTCGTTGCTATGTTCGATCATCACGACGTTCTTAGTGTTCGGTCGGGACAGAACGAATTTGCCCATGGTATATCCGTATGCGGGACCCGCCGGAACGCCGTGAAACACATTTGCGGTTGGCGGCATCGAAATATTTGGGTTCACCGCATGCGCGATGATCCAGGGAACGCCCGCTTCGACAACGATGTCACGGACAGCCATGGCAACGCCGCTGCATGAGTTACCATGCATCATGAATACTTTCTCCTGAGAGATCAGTTTTTTCGCGGCGGCGATACCCTTGGCTGGCTGGCATGCCGTATCTTCCTGGATGAGTTCGAATTTGCGTCCGTTAACACCACCCTGGTCGTTGATCATCTTGTAGTAAGCCATTTCACCGATCTGCGCCTTACTGTAGCTCGACGCATTTCCGGAAAACGGTCCCATGACGCCGACTTTGATCGTGGTGTCTGTAAGGCCGGTGGTATCGTCTGCGAAGGCAGCGCTGGCCATCAAACCTATGGCTGCAAGTACGCTGAGCGATAGTCCTAGTTTTGATTTAAGTCTCATTTTCAAACCTCCTTGTGTGGTTGATTTTTAGAATCCTCCAAAGTCGCGTGGCACCCGCGATCTTAATTTGGTTTTCTCCGTTAGTTTGCGCCACTCGGCACCACGCTTAGCCGCGGTTCTGCCGGCTCTGAAACAAACATCGGGATAATCCGTTTCCACGTCGAAAGCAGATCTGCATAGTACTGCGGGTCTTCGCGGAGAACGCTTTGCACGACCATCCCCCTGAACAGGCAAAGTGTTAGGTTAAGTAGAACATCCGAACGCCCGATCACAGCATCATTGCCCTTAAAAAAGGTCAGCCAGGTTTTATCGAGCGACGTGTGCAGGTTTTTGATCAGCGGCACGAGCCGATCGTGCAAATCCTGATCCGAGCGCGACGCGACGATCAGTTCCAGTGATGCATACATGAACCGGCCGCCAAAGAAGCGTTCCCATATCTGGTCGATGAATGCCTCAAGCGTACCGCCTCCGTTCCTCGTCCCGCGGGCCAATTCGTCAATATTTTCGGCAAACTCGTTGAACAGATACTCCGTGGCCGCGACGATCAGATCGACTTTTGCCGGGAAATGATGGGTCTGCGCGCCACGCGACAAACCGGCGCGGTCGGCAATATTAAACATAGTTGTGTTTACGTAGCCGTCATTGATCAGACAATCGAGCGTCGCCGTCATCAAGCGTTGCCTAGTTTCGGTGCTGCGCTCTTCATGTGTGCGACGTCCCACTTGCATTTTCCGAACCTATATTCCCTGCCTATATGAAGCATTAAGAAACAGACTAAATTGTTTGTAAATATCTGAATCATCCTGCCATACCTTTTTGGCATACGACGCCGACGCAAGCGGTCGGACATTCAACCCGGCCACCCGGCATCGGCGAGGGTTACTCAGCCACCGCGTTACGGTGGTTGACGGCATGCAGATAAGCGACGCAATCATCGACGCTTTCAACGTCCGCAAATTTGGCATCGATGTCGTAAAGGTTCCAGGCGACGGCCCCCGGCACGCGGTCGCCGATGCATTCCTTTACGGCAATGGTCCGGAACCCATCCGCGAGTCCATCGCAGATCGTGGTCCGCACGCATGCTGTCGCTGTTACCCCCGTCACCAGGATCGTATCGACGCCCGCGGCACGCAGCAGCCCGGCAAGGCCGGTGCCATGGAACGAGCTGGCGCGTTTCTTCATCAGCGTGTGCTCACCCTTAATCGGTGCGATACGGGAATCGATCGCCCAAAGCTCCTTGTCTTCAAGGCTCACAACATCAATCGGGATCTTGCAGTGCCAAAGTCCCATATCCGTGAACGGTGCGTCGCGATCGGTAATTTCATAAGCAGTGGTGATATGGATGACCGGATGCCCATTGGCGCGGCAGGCTTCTAGCAGACGCTGCATGCCCGGAATGATCTCGTTATCCATAGCGTCCTGGTCGCAGGTGAACGGATTGCCCGGGCGCGTCCAAGCGTTTGCCAGATCAACACTAATCAATGCAGGCTTCTTGCCGAACCCGATCCGACGTTGAAATCCACGCTCCTGGTAAATCTTGTTCGACGCCTCAAATGCCTGTTGCAGCATTCTGTCCAATTCTTTGGTGTCTACATTTTCCATGCTGGTATCTCCTTTTGCGGCGACACGCCGGCGCTCTGAATGAATTCCATGTTGGCGGCCTTGTTGCCGCAACGCCCGAGTAATCGGCGCGTTAAGCAACACCCTGACGCCCTAACTCAACGCAGAGAATTGGCCATTCAGCAATTATTGTTGCAAAATTCACAACAATAATTAAACATTTAATATCATTAAGTTAGGAGAATTTCATGCATCATGACGGCATAGATTTGGTCAGTAGTTTTGTTATTGTGGCGCAGGAATTAAGTTTTCGGCGAAGCGCGGAAATTCTAAACGTGGACCGCTCAGCATTGACACGCCGCATCAAAAAGCTAGAGGCACTTAACGGCTTTGCGCTATTTGAACGAACCACACGCGAGGTGTCCCTGACACCTGCCGGGCTTGCGTTTTACGAACGCAGCGTGGACGTGTTGCAGAGCTATACTCAATCGGTCGATGCCGCGCGGCGCATATCTGAAGGCAAGACAGGGCGACTCAAAATCGCCTATATGGCGTTCGCCGCGCCCAAGTTTATGCCGCTCGCCGCTTCACGATTCCAGCGCGAACACCCCGATATCGACGTATCCCTCCAATACATCGCCACACAGCGTCAGAAGGTTGCGATCGCACATAACGAAATCGATGTCGGCTATCTGATTGGCCCGTTTGACCACAGCGACTTTGCGTGTCGCTTGATCAAATCCGAGCCTCTATATGTGGTGATGCCGCACAATCATCCCCTATCGCGAAAATTTAAAATCATGCCAGAGGATATCTGCCAGCATGAACTGGTTTTAGGCGATTTGGCGGAATGGGAATTTTATCGTTGGCGACTAACCGAGATGTTCGCCAGCCATGGCCTGCGCTTCCAGATTAAACATGAAGCATCCAACACACTGGCACTTAGTGGCCTTGTTGCCGCAGGGTTCGGCATAACGGTCTTTCCTGAAAGCCTTGCCCAAACACTAGATGGCCCTGTGACAATCCAAAAGATAGAACACAATGACTTCAAGGTGGACACAGTGCTGGTCTGGAATCGGCTAAACAGGAGCAAGATGTTGCGTGACTTCGTAAAAACTGCCGAAGCTGTAACTATCGAAAAAATTTGATACATAACAATGCCTCGTCGGCACTACTTGCAGAAACCTAAGCGGAGACCGCGCGCGCGATAGCCCCAGTGGCGAGGTCCGTACCGGGGGCACCGCATAGGATGCTGCCCAACGGCAAGCCCGCGGATGTTTTGCCGATTGGCACCGTCACCATGGGGCCGCCGAGTGCCGTCCAAGGCGCGATGTATTTCGGCTCGCCCGTCGATTGAATACCCTTGGGTGCGGGGCCCGGTGCTGCGGGCCAAAGGAACACATCGTTCAGCGCAAAGGATGTGAAGAACGTCTTACGAAACTCATTTAGTTGTGCGCGCTCTGCAATGTACTGCTCCTCCGGGATCGCCTGCCCCTCAGCAATCGCACCACGCAAACGCTCTCCGATAAGCTCGTCAGGATACTCGGCCAAATTGACCAACACACGGCCGGCCTCAAAGATCATCGTATTCCAATGCAAGGTGCCTATTTTCGAGAATGGAAACGGCGATGCTACTCTCTCGACCTTGTAACCAAGTTCGCCAATCTGGACGAGCTGTTCAGCGACGGCACTGGCCATTTCGGCATCCGCGTCGGCGATCAGGTCATCCTCTAAAAACAGAATGCGGCCGATGGCGTCGGCATCAACAGCGTCCGAGCCGTATGGACTCAGCGACTCATATGCATAGACGGCATCATCAACCGACCAACCATAGAACCCCACCGTATCATAAGAGGGCGCCAGCGGATTAACACCATAGCCGCAAACAGACCGCGTGCTCGGCTTGAACGCCGCGATACCACAATATGCCGCAGGTCGGTTGAGCGATGCCATGGTCTGCGTTCCCAAAGCCAGCGGTGCCGTACCGGACGCCACGGCGGCAGCGGAGCCACTGCTTGATCCGCCCGGCGTATGTTCAGTGTTATGCGGATTGCGGGCGGGTGATGGATCAAACAATGCAAACTCCGTCGTATGCGCCTTACCAAGTATGATCGCACCGGCCGCTTTCAACGCCAACACGATCTCGGCATCGGCCGTTGCCGGCGCACGGTCCTGATAGGCTTTGCAGTTGCAACGTGTCGGTAATCCCGCGACATCGATGATGTCTTTGACGGCAACCGGTACGCCGTGCAGCGGCCCGAGAATATTGCCCTTTTTAACTTGCTCGTCACGTTGTGCAGCGATGGTCAGCGCGCGTTCACCGTCAATTTCACGCCAAGGCTCAGCGACCGGCTGCACGACATCAATACGGTCAAGGTAGCGTTGGACGAGCGCCGTAGCCGTGACTTCACCCGATTTTATCGACGCCGCCAACGCCCGGATTTGACCTGGGTTTTCAACGCAATTTGCCATCTCAATATGTCTCCTTCAGGCGTTCACGCCAGGGTATTCGGCTGTCAATTTCGGATCATTGCTGAGTTGCGATCCCTTGGGCTTTGTCAGATTAAACCTGCTTGAACGAGATTAGGTGACCTCCTAACCTCGTTTTGTGACAAAACATTCACCGTTTCGCTATTTCAAAACATCATCTGAAATT
>TARA_R110002111_G_scaffold91_7_pt1 | contig 57227 bp, 47 predicted proteins | sample TARA_R110002111 | Tara Oceans TARA_R110002111 (sample SAMEA4397363) | marine metagenome | biome: Polar Biome; feature: [ZZZ] marine water layer (ENVO:01000295); material: water (ENVO:00002006), including particulate matter (ENVO:01000060) such as... | depth 199 m
TCAACGCTGAGCTACAGGCGCTGAATGTGGCGAATTCTCTTTGTCTTTCATGTGACTTGAGTTTATACGCCAGGAAAAGAGGTCGCAATCATACCGAAAAATCCAGAAGCTCACTAGCAATGTTTTATGCTGAAAAACCGCGACTTTTTTGATTGGCAGTATTACTTTCAATGTATCCACATGGCAAAAAGTGCGCTCTTCGCGTATAATACGCGACCCACTATCGAGTTTTAACTGTAAAGACAAAGGATCAATATGGCTAATGCAAGAAAGAAAACCACGATAAAAAAAGTTGAAGGCAGCTCCGTCAAAGAAGCTGATTCAATGAATATAGAAGAGCATACTGCAAAATTTTTAGCATCTGGCGGTGAAATCCAGCAGATTCCAAGTGGTGTTAGTGGTCAGGTTCAGACTTCAGGCCCTCGTCATATCACTTTAGGTAAACGTCACCAGACCAGCTAGTTTACGTTCCAGACCGAAGCTAAATCAGACAAGGCTCATTTCAGTTCCAGGTTGCCGACAGTGTTAGCCATATACTGTCGGGATCACTTATGCAGCAGGTAAACTTTTGTGATTCCCGCAAAAAACCTTAAATACCAGTCTATAAAACATCTATTATTCAAACGTAGTGAGCACTCACATAAAGGCAGCAATGGGCATGCCCTGGTCATAGGTGGGGAGCATGGTTTTGGTGGTGCGGCCTTAATGGCAGCCGAAGCCTGCGCACGATCAGGAGCAGGTCTGGTCTCGGTTGCGACCCGACCCTCTCATATCAATGCCTTTTTGGCACGCCGTCCAGAAATAATGGTTCAGGGTCTTGAAAAGGCCGATGATCTTGGACCCTTACTGGATAAAGCTACTGTCGTTATAATCGGCCCTGGCCTAGGTCAGTCAGCCTGGTCACGTGCCTGCCTGGATAAAGTCCTGCAGGCACAATCAGAGCATCAAGTACCAATGATACTTGATGCCGATGCCCTGAATCTGATCAGCCTGAATTCACTCCCACTACCCGATTCCGGCCTCTTCATTATGACCCCTCACCCTGGCGAAGCTGCAAGATTACTGGAGCGCAAACTGCCAGATCTGCAGGATAATCGCGAACAGGCTTGCCTGGATATACAGGCTAAATTTGGCGGTGTCTGTATTCTGAAAGGAGCCGGCACTTTAATTGCCTTCAAACAAGGCGGCCAGGCACAGCAGAGTGATCGGGTGCAACTGGAACGTTGCTCCCATGGCAACCCTGGTATGGGCACTGGCGGTATGGGCGATATTCTTAGCGGCGTTTTGGGCGGCCTGCTGGCTCAGAACTTTTCATTATCCGACAGTGCAAGGCTGGGCGTTTGCATCCATAGCCTGAGCGCCGATCTTGCTGCTTCTGATACTGGTGAGCGCGGCCTGCTGGCGACGGATTTACTGACTTATATCCACAAACTCGTTAACGCGGGGTGAAAGCTGTGTTTCTGGAGAATGAAGCCGCAACCGAGGCCTTTGGCGCGAGTCTGGCAGGTTTGATAGATAAAGGTGCCTTGATTACTCTCAGTGGCAATCTGGGGGCAGGTAAAACCACACTGACCCGCGGCTTTATGCATGCTCTGGGCCATAAAGGTGCTGTTAAAAGCCCAACCTACACACTGGTCGAACCTTATGAACTGGATGGCCGGCAAATCATGCATTTTGATTTGTACCGCCTGTCTGATCCTGAAGAACTGGAATATCTGGGCTTTCGTGATTACCTGGATGGCTCGGCATTGTGTCTGATTGAATGGCCTGAAAAAGGCAAAAACTTTCTGCCCGAGCCCGATCTGGCCATTACACTTGACGTTGTCAAAGGTGGCCGGCAGATCAGTTGGAAATCTTTTAGTGATGAAGGCGCAAAGCTGCAGCAAAAATTATCTGAACTTTTCCCTTCCTTTACCTAGAAAAATACTAGCTTATCTTCCTAAATATCTGTAATCTTTAAACTTATTAATTTTTTTAGAGCCGGTATTTACATACAGAAACCATGAACATACCTGTGCGTCTGTTTATAGCTCTGCTTTTTAGTTGCCTGGGTAGCCTGGTACAGGCTGCCGTCGTGGAAAGTGTCCGCTCCTACCGCGCCCCTGAATATACACGTCTGGTGTTCGATCTCAGTGAGCGTGTCGATCATCAGGTCTTTAGTCTGGAAGACCCGAAACGCCTGGTCATTGATCTGAAATCGGCAAGCCTGACAGCAGATTTCTCGAATTTGAATCTAAGTGAGACACCGATTACCAATCTGCGTTCTGCCGCTCGCAATGATACTGACACACGTGTGGTGCTCGACCTGAATGCCGATGTGCAGGCGCGCTCTTTTCTGCTTGATAAAAATGATCAGTATGGTGATCGTCTGGTGATTGACCTTTATGATACGGTAAGAACTGAGCGTTCCCGGCCGGTAGTCACTGCTTCCGCAAGCGACCTCGCCAATGGTAAACGTGACATCGTGGTTGCCATTGATGCCGGACATGGCGGAGAAGATCCCGGCTCCATAGGGGTTGACCGCATACAGGAAAAACGCGTAGTACTTGCCATAGCCAGAGAGATTGAAAGTATCCTTAAGCAGATGCCGGGTTACAGACCGGTGATGGTCCGTGATGGCGATTACTACGTCGACCTGCGCGGCAGAACCAACATTGCCCATCAGAACAATGCCGACTTTTTTATCGCCATTCATGCCGATGCCTTTAGCAATTCCAGCGCCCGGGGAGCAACCATTTATGCCCTCTCTCAACGTGGCGCTACCAGTGAACAGGCACGCCGTCTGGCAGAAAAAGAAAACGGCGCCGACCTGATCGGCGGGGTCGGCTCAGTGAGTCTGGCGGATAAAGATGAAGTATTGGCATCGGTTCTGGTGGACTTATCCATGACGGCAAGTATTGCCTCAAGCCTGGAAGCCGGTAGTAAAATCATTTCCGCCCTGGGTAATGTCACGCACATGCGCAGAACCAATGTGGAACAAGCCGCCTTTGTGGTGTTGAAACAGGCAGATATACCCTCGCTATTAATTGAAGCCGGCTATATCACTAACCCGAACGATGCCCGCAACCTGAACTCAGCGAACTTTCAGAAACAATTTGCGCAGGCAGTGGTCAGCGGCATTACCGGATACTTTTATGCAACACCCCCGCGCGGGACACTGGTGGCCTGGCACAAGGCTAATGGTGGCGGACCAAGCACCTATGTTGTCGGCCGTGGCGACAACCTGTCAGAAATAGCCGAGCGTTTTAATGTACCGCTGGCAAACCTGAAAGCAGCCAACAACATCACCGGTTCCGTCATACATGTTGGTCAACAGCTGATAATTCCAAATGCGCTGACTCCCATATTGGCGCAGCTTACCTTTCGTGAACATGTGGTCAGCCGCGGCGAATCCCTGTCACGCATCGCTGAAGACTATGCTGTACCCATGCAAAGGATTCGCGAAACAAACCAGTTAAATAGTGATACCATTCGGGTTGGTCAAATTTTAAGAATACCTGCTTTATAGGGCTTAGCTGTTTCAAAACCACCCATGGCTAGAATACAACTCCTTAGTCAGCGTCTGACTAACCAAATTGCTGCCGGTGAAGTCGTTGAGCGGCCTGCTTCTGTAGTTAAAGAATTACTGGAAAACAGTCTGGATGCCGGCGCCGACCGTATAGATATTGAATTGGAGCAAGGCGGCATCAAGCTTATTCGTATCCGCGATAACGGACAGGGTATTGATAAGGAAGATTTGCCCCTGGCACTCAACCGACATGCCACCAGCAAAATCACGGAACTGGAAGATCTCGAAAGAGTCGTTAGTCTCGGTTTTCGCGGCGAGGCTTTAGCGAGTATTGCCTCGGTCTCCCGACTGGCATTGATTTCCCGCACACCTGCGGCCTCCGAAGCCTGGAAAGTTGAAACCGAAGGCATCGACATGCAAAGCAAGCTGTCACCGGCTGCGCATCCTGTCGGGACCAATGTGGAAGTCAGGGATTTATTTTTTAACACTCCTGCGCGCCGCAAATTCCTGCGCACCGAACAAACCGAATTCAAACGTATCGACGATATCGTTAAACATCTGGCATTAAGCCGATTCGATACCACTTTCAGTGTGCAGCATAACCAGCGCCAGATTCACAAGTTTGAAAAAGCCAGCAGCGAACAGGAACAGCAACGCCGGGTTGCACAAATTTATGGCCCGGCCTTTATAGAAAACTCAATTTACATCGATATGGAACTGGATGGTTTAAAACTCTGGGGCTGGGTATCACTGCCAACCTTTTCACGCTCACAAGCGGACATGCAGTTTTTTTATGTTAACGGGCGCACCATTCGGGACAAGGTTGTTTCACATGCCGTCAAACAGGCTTACCGTGATGTACTCTTTCATGGGCGGCACCCGGTCTTTGCCTTATTTCTGGAACTCGATCCGGCCGAGGTGGATGTAAATGTACATCCCACAAAACACGAAGTCCGCTTTCGTGAAAGTCGCACAGTGCATAACTTCCTGTATTCTGTCTTGCACCGAAGTCTGGCTTCGGTACGGCCCGAAGATCACCTGCAGCATAACGCTCCTGCTTCCGAGCAATTTGCTTCACAGGAAAGTGAAACGACCGGTTCACAATCTGCGATTCAATTCTCCAGCTATGAACGCGGCGATCGTGGCGGCAACTATGCCAGCCAAGTACAAAACCAGTTAGCAAGTTACGCCAGCTTGCGACAAAATTCCGAACAAGCTGAGCTCCCGGAAAACACAGCAGATATTCCGCCGCTGGGTTTCGCCATTGCACAATTGCATGGCATTTATATTCTGGCGCAGAATGCACAGGGCCTGGTACTTGTCGACATGCATGCGGCACATGAACGAATAACTTATGAGCACATGAAAAGTGCCAGCAATAGCGAAGGCATAAAAGTACAGCCTCTGCTGGTGCCTTTAAATATTTCAGTCAGTGAAAGGGAAGCCGACCTGGCAGAAGAACATAATCACTATCTGGCTGGTCTGGGTATGGAAATTGAACGCCTCGGGCCTGAAACCATCAGTCTGCGACAAGTGCCGACGATTCTGGCCAACGCCAATGTTGAACAGCTCTTGCGTGATGTGCTATCCGATATTCTGGACCATGGCACTAGCGACAGACTGGAAGCACACCGCGATGAAATTCTTTCTACCATGGCCTGTCATGGTTCTGTGCGCGCCAATCGCCATCTCACTATTCCCGAAATGAACGCCTTGTTACGGGATATGGAACAGACTGAAAGAAGTGGTCAGTGCAATCATGGCCGGCCCACCTGGGTACAACAAAAGCTAACGGATCTGGATAAACTATTTTTACGCGGTCAGTAAGTGTTCAGGCTTTTTATTAAATGCCCTTTAAATAGTCAGGACAAAATTCATATAGTGATAGACAGGAATTTCTTCGCCCCAATAGCGGGATAAAAGAATTTGTTGATCCTCAACATGTCCGCTGGTAAAAAAGCTGAGCCTGCCCTTGTCAGTTGACTCGGAAAGCAAATCGTTTGCCTGCAAACGGCGTTTCAGTTCCTTAGCAACTGCCATGCCGGTATCGACCAGCACGACTTCCGGCCCAACTATTTCGGAAATGATGTCTGAAATCAAGGCATAGTGAGTACAACCAAGTACTAAAGTATCGCCACCCTTTGCCAGAAAGGCTTCGGTGTATTCGGTGACCAGTTTAATGATTTCGCCCCTGTCGGGCTGCATTTTTTCAATTTCATCTACCAGCCCCGGACAGGCCTTGGTAATAATTTCCACCCGGTCTCTGTAGAGACTTTGCAAATCCATATATTTATCACTGTCCACTGTGCCGGCAGTTGCCAGCACACCTATAACCCCTGTCCTGGTTAAATCGGCAGCCGGCTTGATGGCGGGCTCCATGCCGATGATTGGTAAATCAAATTCTGCCCTGAGTTCTTTCACCGCCGCAGCTGTCGCCGTGTTACAGGCCAGCACAATGGCCTTGGCATGCTGTAAATTGAAAAAGCCCATATTCTCAAAACAGCGTTGCTTGATAGCCGCTTTGCTTTTCTCACCGTAAGGGGCATGGCGGGAATCTGCTACATAAAGCAGCTCCTCATTGGGTAGCAGCTGGCGAATTTTTTTCAGTACCGAAAGTCCTCCGACGCCGGAGTCAATTACACCAATAGGAAAATCTGAAGGCATAGTGCTTTTTAATACGATTAAAGTGCCGCTTACTAGGCAAAAGGAAACGATTGTATCGTATTTCTTGCTATAGTAAGTGCAGATTTATTCTACAGGCAAAAGTCGCAGTAAAAAATTGAATAACAAGCGTCCACCAGTTTTCTGCATTATGGGGCCAACCGCCTCAGGCAAAACCAAACTTGCTGTTGAGTTGGTGCAGCAAGGCCCTTTCGAAATAATCAGTGTCGATTCGGCACAGGTCTATCGAGGCCTGGATATTGGCTCAGGAAAACCCGGTGCGGAAATCCTGCAGCTTGCACCGCATCGTTTAATCGATATCCGTGATCCTGCCGACGCATACTCGGCAGCGGATTTTCGCCATGATGCCTTGGTGGAAATCGCAGCGATACAGGCAAAGGGCAAGATACCTTTGTTGGTAGGCGGCACCATGCTGTATTTCAAGGCTCTCAGAGATGGTCTGGCTGCCATGCCGGCAGCCAATGAAACTGTTCGTAAAAAAATCATACAGCTGGCCACCGAACAGGGTTGGCAGGCAGTGCATGATAAGCTGGCTGAAGTTGACCCTGCCTCGGCAGCGCGCATCCATCCCAATGATCCACAACGATTGCAACGCGCTTTAGAAGTTTATGAGCTGACAGGCATTCCCATGACTGCGCATCATAAACAGGCGACTGACCCCGATAAGCTAGCCTTCCAGTTGCATTTCATTGCCATCTACCCTCAACAGCGCTCAGTTCTGCATGAAAATATTGCTGCCCGATTCAGGCAAATGCTGGCTGATGGATTTGTAGACGAAGTAAAAGTGCTCTACGAGCGCGGCGACCTTGATCCTTCTCTGCCCGCCATTCGCTCAGTAGGTTATCGGCAAATCTGGGATTATCTTGCCAGGCACCATGACTACGACAGCATGCAGGAAAAAGCACTGGCAGCAACCCGGCAATTAGCCAAAAGACAACTTACCTGGCTCAGGTCCTGGCCGGAATTACAGCTACTTGATAGTGAAATGTCACAATTGTGCGAAAAAAGCTTGAAATTAATAAACTCTACCCTTAAGTAGGTGTAGTAGACGTCCCGGTTAAAGCTCTATAATGGGCACTTGGTAGCACCTTACCTGCCTTACTGTTTTTAATTTTTATTTGAGGATCCAGTCATGTCCAAAGGGCAATCTTTACAAGACCCTTTCCTGAACATTCTGCGCAAGGAAAAAGTACCAGTTGCTATTTATCTGGTAAGCGGTATCAAATTACAGGGACAGATTGAATCATTTGATCAATTTGTTATTGTTTTAAAAAACACAGTTAACCAAATGGTTTATAAACACGCTATATCTACGGTAGTTCCTAACCGACCGATCCGTGTTCCATTACAGGAAGGATCAGAACCAGGGGCTTTTGAGCCAGGTAACAATATATAGTGTTTTTTGATCGCCCTGATAGCGGTGAACTTGCCATACTGGTCCAGCTGGATATTTACTCAGAAGCAGATGGAGATGCTCGCGAATTCGAAGAACTCGCGATTTCTGCAGGTGCCTGCCCGGTAGAATTTATCACCGGCTCCCGTCAACAAATTGCACCGCGTTACTTCGTGGGTACCGGTAAACTGGAAGAAATCAAACAAGCCCTGCAGGCACATCAGGCCGAACTGGTTTTGTTCAACCACAGCCTCTCCCCCAGTCAGGAAAGAAACCTGGAAAAAGCCCTGCAATGCCGGGTGCTGGATCGTACCGGATTAATTCTGGATATATTTGGTCAACGCGCTCGCTCTCATGAAGGTAAACTGCAGGTCGAACTGGCTCAGCTGAGGCACTCAATGACTCGCCTGGTCCGGGGCTGGACGCATTTGGATCGTCAAAAAGGTGGTGTGGGATTACGCGGTGCTGGTGAAACCCAGCTGGAACTTGACCAACGCCTGATCAGTGTTCGCATTAAGTCTATAAACAAGAGTCTGGAAAAAGTACGTCGCCAACGACAGCAGGGCAGGAAATCCCGTCAGCGTGCTGAAATTCCTACAGTTTCATTGGTCGGCTACACCAACGCCGGCAAATCATCAGTATTCAATCGCATTACCAAAGCCGATCTTTATGCTGCTGATCAATTATTTGCAACACTGGATTCTACTCTCAGAAAAATGCAGCTACCGGACTTTGGTGCTGCCATTCTTGCCGATACAGTAGGGTTTATTCGTGATCTTCCGCATCAGCTGGTTGATGCCTTTCGCGCAACATTGGAAGAAACTACAGAAGCAAGTTTGCTTTTACATGTCGTAGACTGTCATAGTGAGCAACGTTTTCTTCTGCAGAAGGAAGTAGATAGCGTCCTGCATGAAATAGGTGCCAGCCAGATTCCCACTCTGCTCGTCTATAACAAGGCCGATCTCCTGGAAGGTGATTTGCCGGATATCGAACGCAATGATGAAGGTAAGCCATGGCGTGTTTGGGTTTCAGCCTTGACCGGGGCCGGTATCGACAAACTCCTGCAGGCCATCAGTGAGCTGCTCGGGGAAGATTTTATAGAGCCTGAAATGCACCTCGCTCCCCAGCAGGGACGCCTGCGAGCCAAGTTCTACCACCAGGGCGCAGTGAAAAATGAGAGCCTTGATGAGCAAGGCAAAGTGCATCTTAGTCTTCGTCTCCCAAAACAGGATTTTGTACGACTTTTAAAAGAAGAGGGCCTCGATGCCCAGGCTTATTTAAGCTGATACATTGCAACAAGAAGAGAAAGTCATCTGAACACGAGCAATTCATTCAGAACCTGAAAGTAATGAACACAATCATTCGATAGCGATATCGACCTGTATCCTGCTGGTAACAGAAAGCCCGGAAACTGTGTAAAAAGCCTTTGTTATTAGATAGAATCGTCCTTCTAATATGGCTGATAGCCATAAAAGAATCACTGGAGAACCACATGGCCTGGAACGAACCCGATAATAACGACGGGAAAAAATCTGAAAATGAAGATCCTTGGGGAAGCAAACGCCCCGGTGGCGGCAATGATCAGGGCCCGCCCGATCTTGAAGAAATTCTTGCTTCACTGATGAAGCGTTTTTCCAGCTTTTTTGGTAATGACAAAAAAACCGGCTCTGGAAATAAAACCAGCGGAGGCGGTTCCATCTCCGGAGGTCTGGTTATAGGTGTGCTGACTATCCTGGCAATTATCTGGGTCGGCAGTGGCTTTTATACCGTTGATGAGCAGGAACGTGGCGTGGTACTGCGTTTTGGCCGGGCCATGGAAGGTGTGGTCATGCCGGGGCTGCACTGGAATCCGCAATTAATAGATGAAGTCACCAAAATAAATGTAACCCGCGTCTATGACGAATCATTCAGCAACTCCATGCTGACTGAAGATAACAATATCATCGACGTCTCCATGACTGTGCAATTTCAGGTCACTGATGCCAGGGCCTTCTATCTGAATGATCTGGACCCGGTGACCAGTTTACAGCTCGCAGCAGAGTCTGCCATTCGACATGAAATCGGCAGTTCGGAAATGGAAACAGCAACCACTTCCGCCCGAGAACAAATTGCCCTGTCAGTGCAGACACGCTTGCAGAATTATATGGATTTATATCAGACCGGCATTATTGTCAGTGAAGTGAATATCGCGGAAGTTCAGCAACCTGCACCCGTCCGTGCCGCCTACGATGATGTTATTAAAGCCGGTGTTGACCGTGTCGCTTTTCAGAATCAGGCCAATGCCTACGCTAATCAGGTAATACCGGAAGCGCGCGGACTGGCCCGTCGAGTGCTGGAAGAAGCCGAAGCCTACCGGGATCAGGTTATTGCCAGATCTCAGGGTGAAGCACAGCGCTTTACTCAACTGCTGGGGGAATACCAGCGTGCTCCCGGTGTCACAAGAGAGAGGCTGTATCTGGAAACACTGCAGGAAGTGTTGAGCAACAGTTCTAAAGTACTTATTGATGTAGAGGGTGGTAATAACATGATGTATCTGCCTCTGGATCAGATGCTGCAACGCTCCGGCAATGTCAGCATGGAGGCAATGAGCACACAGGATATTCGTAACCTGTCCAATCAGGTCTTGCAGGACCTCAACAGACAAACAACTACAAGGACGGGAAGATAATGAAAAACTCCAGCGCCTTGACCCTTGCTTTACTGGCAGTCGTTTTGATAATTGCCTACAACTGTTTATATGTGGTTCGCCAGATCGATCGTGGCGTACTTCTCACCTTCGGGGAAGTCACCGAAGCCGATGTTGCGCCCGGTTTACATTTTAAAGTTCCCGGTGTGCACACCATTTTGAAATTTGATGCACGCATACAGACTCTGGATGCACCAACCCAAAGTTTTCTGACAGCGGATCGTGAATTTCTGGAAGTAGACTCCTATGCCAAATGGCGAATTGCTGAAGTTGCAACTTATTACACGCGTACTTCAGGCGATGCCAACATTGCCAACAATCTGCTTGCACAGCGTATTAACACCGGTCTGCGAAATCAGTTTGCCAGCCGCACTGTTTATGAAGTGGTGTCGGGAGAACGAGATGTGTTGATGACCGATTTAACCCGTAACCTTAACGCGATAGTCCTGAATGATCTCGGCATAGAGATAGTTGATATCAGGGTCAAACAGATCGACCTGCCGGATGATGTTCAAGATTCCGTGTACAACCGTATGAATACGGAACGACAGCAGGAAGCCTCGCAGGCCAGATCTACCGGACGCGAACTTTCGGAGATAATTCGTGCAGAAGCGGATCGTACCGCAACGGTTCTTGAAGCTGAAGCCTATCGTGATGCTGAAATCATTCGTGGTGACGGCGATGCTCAGGCCGCAGCAATTTATGCGCAAGCTTTCAATGCCGATCCTGAATTTTATGAATTTACGCGCAGTCTGAATGCTTATCGCCAAACCTTTAGCGATACTGGCGACGTACTCTTATTGAGTCCTGACAGCGAATTCTTCAAATACCTGAACAAAAGTACGGCAGAGTAAAAAGCGATAATGTCAAAAGCCAATCGCTGGTTATTGCCTGATGGTGTGGATGAAATACTGCCACCGCAGGCAAATAATCTGGAAATGTTGCGTCGCGATATTCTGGATTTATACCGTAGCTGGGGCTACGAGCTTGTTATCACCCCCTTGATTGAGTTTCTTGATTCCCTGAATATAGTTCCCAGTGAACATCTGCATCTGGAAACCTTTAAGGTAGTTGATCAGATCAGCGGGCGCTCCATGGGCATTCGCGCCGATATCACCTCTCAGGTTGCACGTATAGATGCCCATGTTATGCAGAAACAGGGACCCAACCGTCTTTGCTATGCAGACAGTGTTTTACGTACCCGCCCTTCCAGCATGCTGGGTTCACGTAGTCCCTATCGTATCGGCGCTGAACTCTATGGTCATAATGGCATCGATAGTGACCTTGAGGTCATTAGCCTGATGCTGGAAACCCTGAAGCTGGCTGAAATAGAACCCGTGCAACTGGCACTGGGTCATGTTGGCATTTATCGCTCCCTGATTTCTCACGCCGATCTCGATGACGAACTTGAGGAAAAACTCTTTGCAGCACTGCAAAGCAAGTCAACCGAAGACATTGATCAACTGCTTGGCAATCTCACTACCAATGGAAACTTACTTGAGATGCTGACCGCCTTACCCACACTTAGTGGTGATGAAAGTGTACTGGAGCAGGCAGAACAGGTCCTGGCGAAGGCGCCAGGCACAGTTAAGGAAGATATCGCTCAGTTACGCGGACTCGCTGCAGCGCTCAAGGCCCGTTATCCTGAACAATCCCTGTATTTCGATTTAAGCGAACTGCGTGGTTATGACTATCACACCGGCGTTGTTTTCGCCGCGTATACAAATGGCTTCGGTTCTTCAATTGCCAAGGGCGGACGCTATGATGAAATTGGTTCCGGGTTTGGACGCGCCAGAGCGGCGACCGGTTTTGACAGCGATCTGAAAAGTTTATTGACGCTGGGTTCACGGGACTTTATCAGCGCAGAAAAAATCTTTGCGCCTGCTGGGGCAGACAGTGAATTGCTGGCATTTATCAAGGCATTAAGAAACGAGGGTTATCAGGTTTTAAGCTCCTTGTCCGAACAAGACGTCTCGGCACAGGAACTTGGTTGTACTCAGGAAATCGTTCAACGAAAAGGAAAGTGGCAACTTAGCCCACTGTAAATCATCAACATCAATTAATTTTAAATTTATTTCGTATAGCAGAAAGGCATAGTCATGGGTAAAAGTGTAGTTGTTCTTGGGACGCAATGGGGAGATGAAGGCAAGGGTAAGATTGTTGATCTGCTCACCGAAAAAGCCTCAACGGTAGTACGTTTCCAGGGTGGTCATAATGCCGGTCACACACTGGTTATAGATGGCGAAAAAACCGTTCTGCATCTGCTGCCATCGGGAATTTTACGTGACAATGTGCGTTGCATTATCGGCAACGGAGTCGTGCTGTCTCCGCAAGCCTTGCTGCATGAAATTGACGAACTCGAGAGCAAGGGGCTTTCCGTCACAGAAAAGCTCAATATCAGCTCTGCCTGTCCCCTGATCCTTCCCTATCATGTTGCGCTGGATCAGGCCCGGGAACTGAAGAAAGGCACTGCTGCAATCGGCACCACCGGTCGCGGGATTGGTCCGGCTTATGAAGATAAAGTGGCGCGTCGCGGTATACGTCTTGGCGAATTATTAAACGCCGAACATTTTGCCGGCCGCCTGCAGGAAGTTCTGGAATATCACAATTTTGCCCTGCAATCCTATTATGGCGTCGCAGCGATTGATTATCAGCAGACACTGGATGAGAGTCTGGCCATGGGCGAACGTATCAGACCCATGGTTGGCGATACGATCGATATTCTGCACACTGCACGCAAAAACGGCGAAAATATTCTCTTCGAAGGAGCCCAGGGTTCCTTACTCGATATCGACCACGGCACTTATCCTTTTGTCACTTCTTCCAACACAACAGCTGGTGGTACAGCCACTGGCAGTGGATTCGGGCCGCTTTATCTGGATTATGTGCTTGGCATAACCAAGGCCTACACGACACGAGTAGGTGCCGGTCCCTTCCCTACCGAACTGTTTGATGCAGTCGGTGAGCAGTTATTTACCAAGGGTAAGGAGCGTGGGGCAACAACCGGACGCAACAGACGATGTGGCTGGTTTGATGCTGCGGCCTTAAAAATGGCCATCAGAATCAATTCCGTGTCCGGCATCTGCCTGACCAAACTCGATGTACTGGATGGACTGGAAACGGTAAAAGTCTGCACCGGTTATAAAGGTATCAATGGTTCTTCCATGGCCTGCCTGACCAGTTTTGATCAGTACGATCATTTGGTGCCCGTTTATGATGAGCTGCCCGGCTGGTCTGAATCCACTTTCGGGGTTAAATCACTGGATGAACTTCCGGAAAATGCCCGCGCTTACATTCGATACATTGAAGAAAAAATCGAAGCACCGGTGGATATTATTTCTACGGGCCCTGACCGTGAAGAAACCATTCTTCTGAAACATCCTTTTGCATAATTAAGTAAATTCAAAAGCGCCGCGCATCATTTTAGCGGTGTCTCAATTTGAATTCTTTCTGATTAGCTCAGGCCCGATGCCTAACTGCCTTTCGTCGACACGCCAAACAACGTACATCCATGTACAGGCTCGGCTGACGACGTCCCTGTCGTCAGACGGTCGCCGACTGGGCAGTTAGGTATCACGCCTGTGAATTGAACATCCGTGAAAATTTACACCAATTCTGGGAAAGCAGGTGTTCCTGTCATGTGAACCCATTGAGATGCTTTTTTCCTGAATATTTTCCCGATGAAGCGCGAGGACTGTTTGAGGAGCGCAGCGACGAGTTCCGCAGCGCCGGGAAAATAGGAAGAAAAGATCGAAGGGTGAGCCAGACAGGAGCAACTGCTTATAGACCACAAGTAATTCCAAAAGGCATGTAGACGCACTATCCAAGTGACGGGCATCAGAATCATCGCTAATTAGGACTGAAGGGTATTGCACTCTCCACACGAACAACATGAATTGTTATAGTTGCGCGAACAGGTTTATAGTTGCTACAGAATATGAAAAACTTTCTTCCGCTTTTACTGATTGTGTTCTCAAACTGGGCAATGGCAGACCAGAAAGATCCACGCCTGCCTGAGCTATTTGCACAACTGAAGTCAGCAGAAAATGAAATGCAGGCCAGTCAGTTTGAGTTTCGCATCTGGGATATCTGGGCCGAACATCCCGACCCTGAAATTAGCGCCTTGATGGTGACTGCCATGGATGAACTCGGTGGCGATCAGTACGCAACAGCACTACGCCTGTTTACACAAATTATTGAACGTGATCCCGACTTTGCTGAAGCCTGGAACATGCGAGCCACCACTCACTATATCCTGGGGAATTATCGCGAATCTGAAGCCGACATCATGAAGACTCTGGAACTCGAACCCAATCATTTTGGTGCCCTAAGCGGTCTTGCTGCGGTTTATGTCGATCTCGGCCAATATAACGACGCCCGGAATGCCCTGCTGCGGGTGCTACAGATCAATCCAACCATGCAATCGGCCATTGCCAATCTGGAAGCCTTGCGACGCTTTTTCAACGCAACGGCAATTTAGTGAAGCAATTCCAATATTTGATATTAATCCGGCCTTATTTCTGCATTTGACCAGAAGCAGACATTGAGATTTTAAAACAGGGCAATGCTATACCGTATTTTAAATCGATCAGTTATTGCTCCAATTCAGTATAAAAACCAGAAACATTGAGTGTAACCACAATGTCTTCATCACTTTGATTATTCAGGTACCAGCCATGTATGCCACTAAACGGAGCTTTAAGCGTACCACTTTCTTCACCTTCATTATGAACTTTGTAATACATCAATAGTCCTGCTTCATCACCGATGCGGTCAGTGTGTCCATGGAATTCAACTTCCAGTAATTCCGGCTTACTCATGGTCACAGACCATTCATAAGAAATGGCATCTCCCTCCAGGATACCCAATTTATACTCAAGAGCTTCATAAGCATAAACGGGTATTTCATAGCTACCGGTTTTATAGGCGACCGTACTTTCTCTGAACGTGTTTGCACTAAGAGGAATATCAATCCAGCCATTCACTGGTTCAGGTAACTGGGCACAGGAAGCAAGGAAAGTGATTGGAATCAGTAAAAGTAAATATTTCATAATTTAGTCCTCAGCAATTAAAAACTACGATACACACGCCTGAATCCAAGATAAAAACCAGTAAAAACTCCTAAGGTCACACCTGAAAGTAAAAACCACATAAAAAAATCACGCAGCGGTCTGCTTCTAAGTAAGCCTGTAAAATCCAGTCTGTGCAGCCCCAGATGAAACCAGCGAAATCCCTTATTAGCTGCATCATATTTAGCTGATAAAGTGCCATCCAGAGGATTTAAGTAATAAATAGTTTGTTCATTATTATCAGCTACAACTTTGTACACGGGAAAACTGACTTGAGTGTGATATGAAAAATAGTAGTTATCTTCTTCGTAGAGCATAGCAGCTTCCTTGATGCCATCATTAGCAAGTATCACGCTGGAAAGATTATATAAGTCAGATTCTGTGAGAGTAGACGGATTTAGATTGTCGCCCCTGTATCTGATGGTATCCAGATCGGCATTCATGCTGGTAATAAATAATGCGCCCTGAAAGTTCATCCCGCTGATCATGACAGGCTTGTTTTCCAGGGGAAGTTTATCAAGCAGTCCAAGTGTTAAATTGATTTGATCCAGGCTGAAAGTGCCACCCTGGATGACTTGCCTTTCCTGGCCAGACCCTGAGGGTTCAAATAAACCCCATGGCTGCATGGAAAATAATCCGCTCAACATCCAGGTGAAGGTTAATAGACCAAACACCAGGCCAACATAATGATGCCAAAGAGCCATGCCTTTATAAGGCGATCGTTTGCCATTTTTTTGAATTTATATTGTTTCAGGCCAATATAAATTCCGGTTAAGGTGAGGAAAGTGCCCAGTACAGAAAGCCAGATAACAGTCTGGTTCCAGAGTTGTGCTTTTTCTCTCAATATTGTCGGGTAAAGCCAGTGAATAACTGGCCCAAGGTAACCCCAAATGCGTTGTTCACGTGTAATGATCTGGACTATCTCGCCAGTGAGGCTTGAGATATACCATTGTGTTCCAGCCTCGTCATTAGCCTGAAACTGGTAAAGTGGACGATGTGGATTATAGGATGGGTAGACTGTCCACTGATCGTTAGTAATAGTGGCTTTCAGTGTCGGTGCCGGATATTGATATTTGCTTGCATAGTCATTCGCTATGGCTTGAGCCGCCTCCTCTGAAATGCCGTAAAACTGCTGTCCGCTTTTTAAATTTACACTGCTGACTTGTCCAAATTCTGATGCCAACAATAAAACAGGCTCCTGGTTCAACATATGAATTTGAAACTGGCTATATCCAGTGCCTGGAAAATCGGCTGGATTTAATTGCGTGCAGCAGTTTGTAAAATCTAAAGCGGCTAAAGATTCCAGTTGTTGCTGGGTGCTTAATTCCGGGTAAGGCTTATACATCATCACAAAACCGGACAGGCACCATAGCAATAGTATAAGACTAATGCTGATACCTAAATAACGATGTGTAAGAAACAGGAATCTATTCATGTTGGAACTATATAGCCGGTAATGCCAGCTTTACACTATTAAACATGTAAAGCTGGTACATAGACTTGATTTGGTTTTGATTAACAATTTAAAAATTATAATCCGCTGTAATACTCAAAGTTCTGGGCTGGCCCACTAACCAGGTTGTTGAGTAATATTCTGAGGATGCATATAACTCATCAAACAGATTCGCTGCTTTGAATGTAAGCCCGAGATTACTATCAATATCCCAACGCAATGATGCATCTACAACAGTGTATGAAGGGATTGGATTGTTAGGGTGGAAACGTTCTCCGACATACCGGGCGTCGGCAATAAATCTAAATCGATTATCCCATTGCCAGGCTAAGCCGAGATTAGCATTTTTTTCAGGGATATAGTTTGGAGTTGCTCCAGTATCGGTTTCTGCATTTAAAAGAGAGATATTACCGTAAAGCTGTACCCCATTATTGAAACCATAATCCAGTCCCAGTTCAATACCTTGCGATGTTTGCTCAGGGATTACAATGACATCAATTGGATTGCCTGAATCAGGATCATCCTCAGTCAGATTTTTCCTGGTGATATCAAAAATCGCAGCACTCCATTGCAGGCTGGTATTATTCACCTGGTTTTTAATGCCGATTTCAAACTGTTCACTTTCAATCAAGTCGGATTGTCGATTTGAGGCAGAAGCAGTCACAATAGAATTGCTGGGATGTGTTGCTCCAGTTCCATATTGTGCATAGACAGCCGTAGTTTCTGAAATATCAAAAACAGCGCCCATACGCCCAGTCAAAGCATCAGTATTCTGTTCAAAAGGTGCCTGCCCCAGACGTACGTAGTCAGTGGAGAAATCATCAAATCGTAAAGCGCCTACAATTGCTATCGTTTCAGTTAGTTTAAATTGAGCCTCAGTAAAAACGGCTGCTTGTCGGACATCAGATATATTATCTGTCAGGACAGGTGCATCGGTTAAACTTAACAGGGTTCCTGGTTGAAAGTTTGCTGCATTAACCGTATCAAAATCATTGCTAAAATCCAAAGGGTCGGGATTGGCAGGACCAAAGTTGCTAGGCCGGACAAAAGAAATATCATTCACTTCAAAACCAGTTGAAATATTCAATCGATTTTCAGCCAACGAGAAACTCAAATTTGAACGTAAACCGTTATGGCTCATATCATGTCCAATCACAAGTGGATCAAAACGGTCTACAAGTTGGGTAGCAGAGTCATAAGTATAAAACTCTGAATTACTCCAGTAACGATCCGTCGATAAGCGATATATTTCAGTAAGCAGACGCGTGGAATTTGTTACAGACCAATCTGCTTTTACACGAATAGAAGAGTCTTCATAGTTTATTATTGAATCTGCGACATTAAAGTTTGATTCCAGCAAGCTATCGACAAAATTATTATTAATTATCGGCACCCCGAAATATTTCATGGGCTCTTGATCGCCGCGGTCATAACGTGCACTTAAAGTTAGATCTCTACTGAAATCCCATTGTAACGCCAGGGAAAACATCTCAGCCTCACTTTTACCATTAGCAACCCAATTATCAGATTGATTGCTACTGTAATTTACCCGGTAGGCTAAAGAATCAGTAATTTTGTCGGTGTAGTCTAAACCGACAAAGCGAGTGCTATTCTCTCCCAGGCTAAGTCTGACTGCCCCACTGCGATCAAATTGTGGTTTCTTGGGAATAATATTTATTGCACCGCCAATTCCGCCTTCTCCATAGATAACAGATGAAGGACCTTTCAATATTTCTATTTGCTCAACTCCCCATGTGTCAAAAGGGAAAGTAATGGTACCCGCCGCAGTGAAATAATTACTGCCATCATAAAGTTTAGTAACACTGCCTTGTCCGCTAAAGCCACGTGCGGTGACACTGGAATGGCCGTTGCCTGGATTTGCTGCATTGGTAAAACCAGCACTTCGAGTTACCGCATCTATTACGCTGGTATCAATTCTGGCGCGTATCGCATTGCCATCCAGCACATCTATAGTAGCGGGGGTCTCAAGAACACTTAAGTTCAAACGGCTGCCTGTTTCACTGTCCAGACGGCTTTGAGTACCAAAGACAATGATTTCTTCAATTGCTTCAGCAGCGTTAGTAGTTTGTATAGTGTTAGCCACAATACCTGCCGTCAATGCTGCAAGTATTGTTCTTTTGAATATAATCGAAGGCGTTGATCCATAATGTCCCATAAGTTCTATCCTCTATTGTGTTTAAACTGCTGAAGGCTGAAGAAAGAGTACTTCAGTTTAGGGGGTGGATAATGCCCGAACTTAATGGAATTGGATTGCTTTTAACGGTTATAGAACTGTTTGTTAACGTTAATGGAAAAGTTAATTATTCTTATTCTCTTTAAAAAATTAAACACCCGCCTGGATAGATGGTGATATATAAACCACTGTTGCCATAAAAGTAACAGCACTTTACAGATCCACACTGATGCTTATAAAGCCCGATAGGCCTGCAAGGCCTGACGAATCTCGGCATTATTGGGGAAGCGCTGAGTGGCGACCTGTAACTCGCCGATGGCCTCAGCCACCCTGCCCAATTCAGCCAGGGCAACTGCATAAAGATAAACATACTGTGGATTATCCACTGCCAGCATACTGGCGCGTTGAAACAAAGCCAGGGACTGTTCTATGCGACCCGTACGCACATAAAGTATGCCCAGTGCATACGAAAGGTCCGCCGAATCCGGATATAAAGCCAACACTTCGTTCAGCACCACTTCCCCGAGATCATCCCTGCCCTGCGCACGATAAACATCAGACAGGTTAATCGCTGCCGGTAAATAGCCAGGCGACAATACCCTGGCATGTATCAGGCTTTGTTCGGCCGACGCTAAATCACCACGCACGGCATAAAAGACACCCAGCTCACTCATGGACTCAGGCATATCGGCATTAAATAACAGGCTCTCTTCATACTCAGCCAGTAGTGCTGAAAATTGTGCCTGTAAACGCTGAGGTACCTGATTCACGGGCAAGCCGGATAACTGTCGGACCACGGCGATGCGTACTGATTTCACCGGGTCATTCAGCAAGGCCTGCAGATACTGAAAACGCTGGCTTATATCCAGAAAGCCTAAAGCACTAACGGCATTCATGCGTATTAAAGCTTCGGGGGAATTCAAGGCATTTAAAATAATGCCCAGATTGCGCTGTGCCGGGAAGCGCGCACTTTCAATCAGTGCTATGGAACGTATCATAGCCGGCTGGCTTTCATCACTGGCCAGTGCAAGCAAATCAGGAGCAATGCTCGCATCACCCGCTCTTGCCGCGGCTATAACAGCGGCATGCCCATAATGAATCTCAGTATTGCCGTTACGGCTAATCATGAAATCTGCCGCCCATTGATCGGTCTGATCACGATGGCATTGCGTGCAGGCATTGGGCACAGCAAGTTCAAGGCTGGCAAGCGGGTCCGGAATTCGGAAGGAATGATCACGACGCGGATCAACACCCATATAAGTCCTTTCCGGCATATGACAATTCACACACTGGGCGCCACTGCTTTCTGCTTCATGAAAAAAATGCGCTTCACTTTGAAAGGTTTGCGCTGCATGGCATTGCAGGCATAAACCATTGCCCGCGATAAGTAATTTATTACTATGCGGTTCATGACAGTTAGAGCAAGACACCTGGTTCGCATGCATAAGACTTTGCATAAAGGAACCCAGCACATAGACCTCATCCTGAATCTGTCCGTCCGGAAAATATAAGGTTTCCTGTAAGGGGCTGAGACTGAAGTTGTCTAAATAATCTGCACCGATGTCCCGATGCTGTAATTCGCCACGCCGTGAATGACAAGAACCGCATACCTGTAATTGCTGACTCATGGGATTATCAACTGTGTCCGGAATCTGCACTTGTCCGGCAATCGGCTCCCAGACTTTATCAATATTTATCAGCAAACCCATATTGCTTAAAAGCGTATTGCCGTTAGCCCATTCAAGGTGCTGCGACCCGGCCCCGTGACAGGCTTCACAACCGACATTCATTTCTGCCCATCTTGTGTCATAACTGTTTGTTGCAGGGGAATAATTTTTATCAAGATCTGTTGTGTGGCAACTGGCGCATCTTGAGTTCCAGTTTTGAAAAGCCCCGGTCCAGTGCAGAGGATCATCGGCTGTAATTTCTTCATCTTCATAGAGGTGGTACCAGCGTTGACCTCCTTCTTCCTGCGCGCGCGCATCCCAGCTGATACTTAAGGTTTGCAGACGACCATCGGGAAATTCGACCAGATACTGTTGCAGGGGAAAGTAACCAAAGGTGTAGGCAATTTTAAATTCCTGCAACTCCCCTGCGCCATTTTCTGTTTCGACAAAATACTCATTATCACGCTGATAGAATCGTGTCGTGTTACCGAAATAATCAAAGCTGCTGTCACTGAAATCACCCAGCACCGAATCGGCGTCTGCCAGCTCCATGGCGTGCCAGTGATCACTTAGCTGCCAGTTGCTAAAGGCTTCCTGGTGGCAGGCTGCACAGGCTGTGCTGCCAACAAACTCTTGAGCCACTACAGACTGGCCCAGCACAAACAGGCTGAACACAATGGACAATTTAATGAAGACTTTAAGCATGGGCATGGAAGCCTACTAGAGCAGGGGCTGGACGGCAACTTAGTCCTGGCTGCACTGCTAATTTAGTTTGGCAACCTGAGCATCTTGCGAGTGATAATTTGTGATTCGCGCGCTTATGATTCTAGCAGTAATTACTTTTGGTTATTTAAGCATCACAAGCGCAGACCAATATGACAAAAATGGTGAAAAAGCGGTGTTTACGAAAAGTAAACGTGCAATTTCCACCATTTTTAATGCCGTATAGCCAGACTCAATCTTTAGGAATAAGGACTAAACCTATTTTGTTAGTGCTGCTCTGATGAATCAACAGATTACCATCCTGGGTGACCCAGCTATTACGGACAATTCCTACACCAGAAGGAATTGGCCAACTCTGGAAAGTCTCAGCAGCAGGATCAAAACGCACCAATGTATCCGGGCGCATACCTGATTCGTTATACCAGACTACGTCATCAATAACGGAGATGGCATAAGGATGGGATTGGGGTCCGCTGGGGGATTCCCACTCCTCATATACACCGGTGTTCGTATCAAGGTGGCCAATTCTGCCCATGCTGGAATTGACGTACCAGATGCTGCCATCGCTGGCCAGATCCAGCCGCCGGATACGGCTTTCAGGTTCAGAAATTGTAAAATACCGGACCTCCATGGTTTCCGGGTCCATGGCGCCAATTTTATTGGTGCCGTTATAGGCAATATAAACCGTGCCATTGCGACCCACCTTGATGCCATAAGGCCTGGGTTCGGTCTGTATTTCATCCATTTCACCCGTTTGCGGATCAAGCCTGCCCAGCATATTCGAATTCTGCGAGGTGAAATACAAATCACCGTTGGGGTGCCAGGTCATGGTATGCGGATCACGGGCTTCAGTCGGGTACTCTGTAATCAGCCCGGTCCCGGGATCAAGCTTGCCAATGGTGGAATTACTGTTGCCGGTATACCAGATATTCCCTTCTTGATCCGGAATTATGCTGTGCGGGCGTGCTGCTGCCGGCAGACGGAACTCTTCCATTGCTCCGGTTTGCGGATCCAGACGACCAATCAAACTCGCATACATACCAGTCCACCATATGGAGCCATCCGGCGCTTCAACCGGATCACGGGCGCGTTGCCCCAGTGTCGGGGCCTGCCATTCAATAATCTCAATTTCAAAATCTCCATCAACCAGTGTCGGTGCCCGTGAAGGGTCAGCCGGGTAATGTTCAGCCAGATAATTACCAATGGTAGCTGCCTGCCTTTCCGGCAGATCAATCATGGTACCAAACACACTCTGCCATTCCTCTGATGTGTTATAACCAGCCGAACCCACAATATTAAAAACGGTATGACAGCTATAACAGATAGACTCGATCAACGCTTTGCCATCACCAGCAGGCAAGGTCAGGTTGATATTCCCGCGCCCTCCAGGGGACTGGGCATACAGGGAACCGGAAAACATAACAACGATACTGAGCATGGCCATTCTATTTATCATTTTGCACACTCCTTTTTTAAAATTTACAGGCAGGAATCATAGTAAGCCTGATCGACTAAGTCGAGATAATCCGCTTAACTACCCGTTTGTGGCCTTTTTTTACTCCAGCAGCAATTCTTGGCCCAAACCCTCAAAGAAAGTCGTCTTGCCTGTGGTACTCTTGCCTTAATATGCCGCTCTGCTATACGCAAAATTTACCATGACCAAAGACTCGAATGCTTTTATTTGCCTCGAACATTTAAGCCGCAGCTATGACGATGCCGGCACAAAGCATCCGGTATTGGCTGATGTCAGCCTTAATATAGGCAAAGGTGATAGTGTTGCCCTGTTAGGCCGCAGCGGCTCTGGTAAGTCGACCCTGCTTAACCTGATCAGTGGCATCGATATGCCTGACACCGGTAAAGTCAGTGTGGATGGCCTTGAATTAACCGCGCTGAATGAACACAAACGCACCTTGTTTCGCCGTGAACATATTGGCTTTATTTATCAGTTTTTTAATTTGGTACCAAGCCTGACGGCACAGGAAAATATTGAGTTCACTCTGGAACTGAATGGCATCCCTGCAGAAGAATCCACAAATAGAGTGCTGAATCTGATGGAAGCTCTGGATATTGCAGACAAAGCCGGACGTTATCCCGCCCAGCTTTCCGGTGGTGAACAGCAGCGGGTTGCGATTGCCAGAGCACTCATTCATAAACCCAAAGTAGTGCTTGCCGATGAGCCAACCGGAAATCTGGATGCCCGAACCGGGCAAACTATCCTGACCCTGTTGCATAAAATGTTAAAGGATCAGCACAGCACTCTATTACTCGTGACGCATAGCCTGGAAGTTGCTAACAGTACCGACCGCATTGTTACTCTGGAAGACGGCAGGCTGGAGGAACGTAACAGTGATTTCGCCTGGTAATCGCTTATTACGTTTAAGCGCCTGGCGTTATGCCCGCCAGCATCCCTGGCAAAGCTGGCTGAGTTTTCTGGGTATCGTGCTGGGTGTGATGATGGTGGTGGCTATAGATCTGGCCAACAACAGTGCCAACCGTGCCTTTGCCCTGGCCGTGGAATCAGTAAACGGCGCTATAACACACCAGATAGTCGGCACCGCCGATGAAGGCATCCCCGAATTAATCTACACGCAATTGCGAACCGAACTGGGCATCAGGCGATCGGCTCCAACCATTACCGGCACCCTTACAATCAATAATGAAGCGTTCACCCTGCTTGGCCAGGACATCTTCAGTGAACTGAGCCTGCAAAGGCAACGTGCCGGTTTTGAAACCAGCGGATTAATTTTTAATCCCGAGCTTTTCAATGTGCTGGTATCCGACAAGGCCGTCATGATGAGCCAGACTGCGGCACAGAGTGCAGGATTCAATGTCGGATCTATATTAACAGCGAGGGCTGGCTCTGGTCGCAATATTTCAGGGCCGGAGAAAACCCTGGAACTGACGGCAACCCTGCCCAGCTCCGATCCGGTTGCTACTGAAGGCATGCTTTATACCGATATCGCCATAGCACAGGATATCCTCAACAGGCAGGGCCGTATCGACAGTATTGATTTGATCCTGACGGCGGAGCAAAGCGAACAAATTCAAAGCTGGCTGCCTGCAGGCGTGAGTCTGGTCGATGCACAAACCCGCAACTCCTCTCTTGAACAAATGACCTCGGCCTTCCACATTAATTTACTGGCGATGAGTCTATTATCCTTGCTGGTTGCCGCGCTGCTTATCTACAACACCGTTACGCTATCCGTTCTGCGGCGTGAACGTACACTGGGTATTTTTCGGGCCCAGGGAGTTACCCGCTTACAGATTTATCAACTGGTGCTTGGTGAAGCTGCTATCAATGGCATGCTGGCCAGCACTTTGGGTGTAATACTCGGTTACTGGCTCGGCAATGCACTGCTTGATCTGGTCACTGCCGCAATTCCAAATTTAAATTACCGTCTCAATGTCAGCACTTTTCTGGTCGAACCCTCCTCGCTGGCACTGGGTTTTCTGTTGGGGCTGGGCATTACACTACTGTCAGCTGCCATACCTGCCTGGCGGGCGACACAGGCGCAACCCATAACGCTGCAACAACGCGCTTCACATGATTATGAATGGCGACAATATCTGCCTGCGCTGACCTATACCGGACTCGCGATGCTGCTTATTGGTTTTTTACTCTTGCAAAGCGGCTGGGGCGCTTTGGTTGGTGGCTTCGTAGCGCTCACCTTCATAATTTTCGGTTTCTGTTTTCTCGTGCCGGGCTTTATGTCGGTAAGTTTAAAATTCATGCTGTATTTTTTATCTCCCAAACTAAAACTTCCGGCACGGATGGCACTGAGAAATATTTACAGCGGGCTTAATCGTACCGGCCTGGCCGTTGCAGCTTTAACTGTTGCAATTTCAGTCACCGTCGGTGTCGGCGTCATGGTCGACAGCTTTCGCAATACAGTGATTATCTGGCTCGATCAATCTTTCAATGGCGACCTGGAAATTACCGGCGCCAATCTTAATGGCGATTTGCGTGAACAGTTAACGCTTTTGCCCGGTGTCAGCAGAGTGTCTTCCACGATCAGCACATCCGTGGAAACCACAATTGGTCAGGCGCGTCTGAATGTCAGCGACCTCGATGGTGATCAGGCTTATTATATGAAGCAGTTTAATCAGGGAGATCTGGCACGGTTTAATAGTGGCGAAGGCGTATTTCTGTCTGAACCGCTGGCCTGGTTACAGGGCATTGAAACCGGCGCTGCTATCACCTTATATACGGATCGTGGGGCTCAATCTTTTCCGGTGCTGGGAATTTTTTATGATTACACGCCAAGTCAGGGCATGATTGCGGTTCACCAGAATCTTTATCAGCAATGGTGGCTGGATCAGACCTTATCCCGGTTGACGCTGTTAAGCGATGACAGCAATCCTGATTTACTGTTCGATGTCGAACAGCTATTAAAGCAATTTGAACAAATCAGTGTTTTTCCCAACCAGCAAATTCGGGAGATAACCCTGACGATTTTCGACAGGACTTTTGCAATCACCTATGTCTTACGCATTCTAGCCATCATCATTGCCTTCATAGGCGTGCTGAGTGCACTGATGGCTTTACTGCTCGAACGTGGCAGAGAATTTGCCACCTTACGCGCCACCGGCATGACACCAACACAAATTATCAAATTGATTCTTGGTCAAACCGCCCTGATGGGACTATTTGCCGGATTACTTTCACTGCCACTGGGTTTGCTGATGTCTGATGTGCTGATTGATGTTATTAACAAGCGCTCTTTCGGCTGGAGCATGCAACACTTTTTACCCTGGTCGGTATTTAGTGATGCCCTGATGCTGGCCATTGTTGCCGCCCTGTTGGCAGGTATTTATCCTGCCTGGAAGAGTGCCACCATCAGCCCGGCACGGGCTTTACGCGAAGAATAAAATAAACCAGGGGAAGCAAAGGTGCTTATCTTTTAAATAACCAGGGACTACTCAGCTTTACCAATCGCGGCATAATAAAATAGACCAGCAGGGCCACATTAAATCCAGCCACGATTGCCTGCCTTAGGCCCCAGCTCGCCAGCAGCGGCAGAAAACCAAATATACCGGCAAAAACCGGTTCAAACACCAGCATTAGCACACAAATAGCCAGACTTAATAACAACCATTGTTTCCATCTCACCGGTTGCTGCATGGGTGGGGCAATACTGGAAAACCAGTAATCAATCCCGGATTGAATTTCCACATCATCTGACCTTATCAAAGCCGGTTCAATTTCTTCAATAAGCTGTCTTCGTTCCGTAGAGGCAAGCCATGCTCTGGCGAACACTTCACTGCTAAAGCTCACGGCTATTTCGTATTTGTTTTTCCCCTGTTCAGGCTTTAAAACAAAGACGCCCTGATGACCTGCAAAACCCGAAGCGATATCGATAACTTTTTTCAGCCAGGCTTCGTACTGAACCAAGGCATCAGCATGCACTTCATGATGAATAAGTAAGGACACGGCCTGATCTTTTGTTTTCTCTGAACTTTGCATAAGCCAACCTGAAGGTTTGTATGTTTATCTTTGCAGCCTTAAGCATAACCCTGGCTTGCATAGTTTGAGTAGTCTTGGTTTTGCTTTGATGCTTTAGTGAACAAATTTCGTCAGTAGGTGTGTAGCATCTTAGTGAGCGTACTACACACTGGTCGCCGCTCAGGTAAAAAGATCTGATTTCTCAAAAAATCCAACATCTTGCTTCGACACTTAAGTCGCTTGGTAGTGCTTCAGTTTGAAATTTTTTCAGCTTATTATCACGCCTGTACGTTTAACATCATTGAAAATACTACATCGCATGAAATTTCAGACTGAAGCACTAGCACCAAATTTAATAGATACTTATCTGTACCGGTTTGTGGTAAAGTGCCGCCCCGGTAGTTGATGAAAATGATTTCTTCAACTACCAGTGCATTTTCTTTGGCATTAAGGTCCCTTTCCCGGAACATGTTTAATATTCTGGTGAGCTGAGACGGAAACATTACCGAATAGACTGAAAGCCGGTTTATCTGAATTGTTGGCCGTTCCGTCCTTTACTCTTGCTGGCAACGTCTTTTTAACTCACGTTGTTTCTCAAAAGTTTCCTATTGAATGCACACTCGTGCGAGCCGATACACTGACGGAATCATTTATTGATGAGACCATCAGGGTCTGTGTTTTATTGCAGACTCGGTTGCAGGTATGCGCTCGCCTTAACCATGATAGATTACTAATGAGACTTAGCATGACCTTTAATACACTCGGCTTGTCCGAAACACTTTTACTTGCCGTACAAGAAACCGGCTATACAGAAGCAACACCTATTCAGGCCAAGGCCATACCTGCCATTTTAACAGGTAAGGATCTGATGGCTGCGGCGCAAACAGGCACCGGAAAAACAGCGGGCTTTACCTTGCCTTTACTGCAATTACTGAACGGCAAAGCGCCCGTGAAAAGTAACCATTGCCGCGCACTGGTGTTGACCCCGACACGAGAACTCGCTGCACAAATACAGGAAAGCATCCAGACTTACGGCAAAAATGAAAATTTACGCTCTACAGTTGTTTTCGGTGGCGTAAATATTAATCCGCAAATGAAAGCATTAAGACGAGGTGTGGATATTCTTGTCGCCACACCGGGTCGCCTGCTGGATCTGTTCCAGCAAAATGCCGTTAAATTCAGCGAAATCGAAGTGCTTGTCCTCGACGAAGCAGATCGCATGCTGGATATGGGTTTTATTCGGGACATACGAAAAATTATTGCTCTCTTGCCGCGCAAACGACAGAACCTGTTGTTCTCAGCAACCTTTTCAGACGAGATTCGGATACTGGCAAAAACCATTTGCTCCAATCCGGTTGAAATAGATGTGGCACCTCGAAACTCAACTGTGCAAGCCATCACGCAAAAGCTTTATCTTCTGCCCAAGGAGCACAAGAGTGCCTTCCTGTGCCATTTACTGAGTCAGAGTTCTGAACAAACTCTGGTTTTCAGTCGCACCAAACACGGCGCGAACAAACTGGCTAAACAATTGAATAACGCCAACATAATGGCGGCGGCGATTCATGGCAATAAAAGTCAGAATCAGCGCACCAAAGCCCTGCACGATTTCAAACAAAATAAAGTGCAGGTGCTGGTGGCAACCGATATTGCAGCAAGAGGTATCGACATAGACTTGCTGGCTCAGGTCATCAATTTTGATTTACCACAGGTTCCGGAAGATTATGTGCATCGCATTGGTCGTACCGGTCGTGCCGGCGCAAGTGGTGTGGCCATTTCCCTGGTCAGTCCTGACGAAAATAAACAATTACGCGCTATTGAGCGCTTGATAAAAACTGCTATCACCCGCGACGAGCTTGATAGTGATTTTCAAGCCAGCGCTAAAAGCATTCAAAAAACTGCAGAACCCAGAGCGGAAAATTCGCCTGCCGCTACTTCTTCGCGTAATAGTTCCCGGCGTCGTAAAGCCATGGGGTCAGGTGCTAATGGCAATAGCAGACGCCCGCCAAGAGCAAACTCCAACAGGCCACATGCAAAAGCCAGTGCCAACACGGTAACTGTCTGGAAATCCTGAATCTAAAACAAACAGCGGTTTAGCAGCCTGAATTGCTGTTTTGGTTTTAGTGGCGGCGAATAGCCCAGTGAGAAAATCACCAACAAGAACTTTTCAATCCAGGTAATTTGATTCCTGTCTGGAATCAAATTACTCTGCCTCTTTGCTGAAAATCTAAACCCTGATACCAGGTTGACTGCTATTTATTTTCTGTACCACCAGATAATACAGAGTAAGAATATCGATGAACACAAACTTAGCCCCATGGCGAGCTCAACTGTATTTATTGCTGATGACTTTATTGTCATTGACAGCCTGCGCACCTGAAACACAAACATCAACACCACGAAATAACGCTGCTTTTACTCTCGATGTAAATAGCGTATTGGGAGGCAACGACACAGCGGGCTTTTTACGTGCAGATGCAGCCCGGGAATTTTCATTTCCGGAAGATCATGGCTTGCATCCCGGGTTTCGGAATGAATGGTGGTATTTGACTGGCAACCTCGAAGACCAGAACGGCAGACGCTTTGGTTATCAGGTGACATTTTTCAGTACGACACTAAAAAGCGATGCGCAGCAAAATACCGGCTGGCAAAGCTCACGCATCTGGATGGCACATGCCGCCTTAAGTGATGTCGAAAATAAAGAACATATAGCTCTGGAAAGATTCTCCCGTGAAAATCCAGGGCTGGCTGGTGCGCAGTTAAACCCTTTCAAGGTCTGGCTGGAAAACTGGTCACTGCAATCCGACAGTAACGACTTCCCCTGGCACTTAAACATTAGCGATGCAGCTTTCTCATTGTCACTGGAACTGGAGCCCGAAAAAGACCTGGTACTGCAAGGTGATGCAGGACTCAGCCAGAAGAGTCCCGAGCCTGGCAATGCCTCCTATTATTACAGCTATACCCGGCTTCAGAGCGAAGGTGTAATTAATATCAATAATGAAGACTATCGTGTTGTTGGATCAAGCTGGCTGGATAGAGAATGGAGCACATCGGCACTGGCTGATGACCAGACAGGCTGGGACTGGTTTTCCCTGCAATTCAATGATGGCCAGGAACTGATGTATTACCAATTACGAGATACCTTGGGTCTCGCACACCCCAGCAGTGATGGCTCCTGGACTGACCAGCTGGCCCGACAAACAGCTATCGAACCAGGAGATATCAGACTGCAAGAAAGACAAAGCTGGCTTAGCCCGCAAGGCGTCAGCTACGGCACGCAATGGTTAATGACTTATCGCGGGCAACGCTGGTTAATCAGGGCCTTGTTTGACGAGCAAATGATGGACCTGTCTGTACCATACTGGGAAGGCGCCGTAGATATAGTAGATGCCGATAGCGATACCCCGCTCGGACAGGGCTACCTTGAGATGGTGCGGAACCAGTAATACAACAAGTACACATTTCTTACAAATTCTATCAGTAGACTGCAGTGTTTAATTTTAAAAATAAACGGGATCACATAGATGAGACTACACGGACGACTTGGGCTTGCATTGATAGTATCAATGGCATTCTCGGCCAATGCTCAGGAAAGCAATAATCCGCAAGGATTAAAGGAAATCAAGGCTACCCGTGTGAGTACTGCGCCGGTAATGGACGGCAGCCTGGACGATGCTGTCTGGCAAGAGTCTCAGGTCATTGATGATTTTCATCAGATCAGCCCTGGAGATGGTGCCACACCTTCCGAACGTACCGAAGTCTATATGGTCTACACCGAGGACGCCTTATACATTGGTGCCCGCATGTATGACTCCAACCCTGAATTGATTGCAGCACCCACCATTCGTCATGGTCAGGGCCTGGGTGGTGATGATCGCCTGGTGATCATTCTTGATCCTTTTAATACCCGGCGAGTGGGCTATCGTTTTGAAACCAACCTGAATGGCGTGCGGCATGATGCCCTTTATGAGAGCGTCAGGTCATTTCAACAGGAATGGACCGTCATCTGGGATGTTGCAACCGACACCTTCGATGAGGGTTGGATCGCCGAGATTGAAATTCCCTTCAAGACGCTGCCTTTTGATCCCAACCTGGATACCTGGGGTTTTAATTTTGGCCGCGGGATTCGTCGTCGTGGAGAGGAAATGGCTTGGGTAAGTTATAACCGTTCATACAACCCCAGCATTGTCGGAGTCGCCTCTGGCTTACAGGGCATGGATCAGGGTCTGGGCCTTGATGTAGTGCCTTCATTTACCGTTAACCAGCAACGCAGTTTTAATCCTGGTGATACTGAAAATGATTTCGATCCCTCCCTGGACGTCTTCTATCGCCTGACGCCCTCACTTAATGCAGCGCTAACCATCAATACCGATTTTTCTGCAACGGAAGTAGATAACCGACAGGTCAATCTGACCCGTTTCAATCTGTTTTTCCCTGAAAAACGTGACTTCTTTCTGAATGATGCCGATCTTTTTCAGTTCGGCAGTATTGGCGGCGGCAATAACAATCAGGCAACTTCACAGGGTAGCCGCCAAAATGCCCGCCCCTTCTTTTCACGTAATATCGGTATAGACCAGAACGGCTCACCAGTTGATATAGAATATGGCGGTCGTGTCAGTGGCCGCGTTGGTCGCTGGAATATCGGCACACTGGCCGTAAGACAGGATAAATCAGGACTGGTCGACAGCTCCAGTTTATTTGTGGCACGTATGTCGGCCAATGTTCTTGATGAATCCAGCCTGGGTTTCATCATTACAGATGGTGATCCGAAATCGAACCTTTCCAATACGGTTTATGGAGCAGATTTTCGTTATCTGAACACTCGCCTGGCCAGCGGCAAACAGATTGAAGGCGATGCCTGGTATCAGCAATCAGATAGTCCTGGGCTGGATGATGACAATGCCTCCTGGGGACTCGGGATATCCTCCCCCAATAATGCCGGCTGGCGTGGAGGAGCATCGATGAAAAATGTTCAGCGCAATTTCAATCCTGCACTGGGTTACATTAATCGCTCCAATATACAAGACTATGCCGCTGATGTTGGCTATACACATTACTTTGATAGTGACTATTGGCAACAGGTATTCACGGGCATCAACGCTTATCGTGTTGAGGTGATTGACGGAGGCCTGCAAAGTGAAGAATTAAAGTTCCGCCTGCTTGAATTACAAAATAATACACGTGACTCTTTCCAGTTTGGCCATACTCGCAGCAAAGAAGTCGTGCTCTCACCTTTTACTATTTATTCTGAACCGACTCGTTCGGTTACTATAAATCCTGGCAGCTATGAATTCGACACCTTCGACTTCAGTATAGACACCGGCAGTCAGCGCGAGTTTTCCACAGGCTTCAGTTATTTACGCGGCGACTTTTATGACGGTGAAACCACTGAAATTGGCGCTGAATTAAATTGGAACCAGTCGCGCTATTTTGTCATGTCATTGGGACATGAATGGACAGATGTTGATTTACCGCAGGGTGATTTTATTGCTCGCTTAAGCAGTCTGAGTACACAGGTTGCTTTCTCCTCAACGCTGTACTGGATCAGTCTAGTGCAATACGACAATCTTTCAGAAAACATGGGCATCAATACACGCCTGCACTGGATACCCGAAGCGGGCCAGGAAGCGTTCATTGTGCTTAATTACAACTTGCAGGATCAGGATAAAGACAATACTTTTCATTCAACTCAGTCGAATCTTAGTCTGAAATTCAAATACACTTTCAGATATTAATCAGGCTGTGTAGTAGAAAAGAACAGTTAATGTTGCGGCTGCCTGATTTATAAAGTCGCAATAAAATACACAACAGTGGTCAGGATAATTCCCAACACTGAGTACCTGGCCACACTTTTAAAACGGTATTTATTCGGTAATAACAGCACGAAACCGGCCAGTGAAAATATGACGAGAATAATGGCACTGATATCAATTAAGGCATTCCAGACAATATGAGTATAGCGCCCTTTATGCAGATCATTGAGTGCCGCGACCAGCCCGTAATTGGTTGTTTCTGCGTACACTTCACCAAGATCCTGGTCAATTTCAATAAGAGACTGTGTCCCCGGACCGTCATATTCGATGGTTATAAGAAACTCATCGAAAGTCGCGGTGGCAAATTCCATGCGGATTCCAAATTCTCTGCGTATAAAATCTGCCAGTTCCGGGGAATCGGAAATCGTTCCTTCTTCATTCAAAGGCAATGGCGGAAGCTCATCCAGAATAATGGTTTCAGTGCTGGGCTCCGCCGTCATGGATTCGGCATGGTTAAGCGTAATTCCGGTTATGGAAAAGAACACCAGAACGATCAGCAGTGCTATGGAAAGATAAACATGGACGGTACGGGACCAATTCACTAAGGTGCGATTAATTGCCATAATGTTGCTGTTCCTTTTATAACTTTTATTATTTTTATTTTTTATTTACTTATTCAAACTTTCAGAAAGAGCCTAAGCAAAAAGTATGACTAAAATACGCGCAAGAAACTTACAACAATTTATATCGACCTTGCTCTGCACCACACCGCGGGCATTATCCTGTATTTTACTGGTCTGTGCATCTTTTGCTGCGGCAAGCCTGCAGGCTCAGGAAGTCAGGGAACACTATGATGGTGTACTGGGAACATCTCTGGACATAACCGTTTATGCGCCTGATCAAAGCAACACGGCCAGTGCGATTGAAATTGCTGTAGCGGAAATTGCCAGACTGGAACAGATGCTCACAACTTATCAGGAAGATAGTGAACTCATGCAGTTGAATATTGCCCGGAGTACTGACTCAGCATCAACAGCCTTAATAGAAGTGGTCAGCGCTTGTGAAGACTGGCTGGTAAAAACAGAAGGCCAGTTTTCCTGTCGCATGGGCGAAGTAGTTGCCTTCTGGGATGCAACTGAAGAAGCACAACAAGTTCCCGGCCGCCAGGATATAGCTCCGATTGCGCGCGCTGCAAATAATGCTGAGTTACTGATCAATGCCGATCAGATGCAGATTCAGCTAGGCGACGGTATCAAGCTGGATCCGTCTGGTCTTGCCAAGGGCTACATCATTGACAGGGCCATGGAAGTTTTGCGCCGTGAACTGCCGCAAGCAACGGCGATAAAAGTTGATATCGGCGGTGATGCCTCTTATTGGGGAGCTCCTCCGGCTGAAGATGGCTGGGAAGTCATGGTAGCAGACCCCAAGACCACTGCCGATAATGCCAACTTTATCTCCAGCCTCAATGTAGCATCCAAGGCTGTAGCGACCAGCGGGCACAACTCACGGGTCAGACGTATTCTGATGCGCGAATTCAGTCATATTTTCACACCGCAAACGGGCTGGCCGGTACTTAATGGTTTATATGCCGTAGTACTCGCCGAGGATGCCATGACCGCAGATGCTCTGGCCACTGCCCTTTCCGTACTGTCATTGACAGATGCGCTGGACATGGTTGAAGCCTTCCCGGGAATAGAAGCCCTGCTGATAGATAGCGGCGGAGCTCAGCGAGCTTCCTCCGGCTGGAATAACTTTCTAAGTGATGAACTGCTGCAGTTATCCAATGCCAATTTTGAGCTGAGCCTGGAATACAGCATCCCGGACGTAGAAGAACGTGGTTATGAAAAACCTTATGTGGCTATCTGGGTCAGCGACACCAAGCAGCGCGCCATCAAGAATTTGATTCTTTATGGTGGTGAACAGCGCTGGGCCGGCAGTAATTCCCGCTGGTGGCGCTATGCGGGACGGCTCGATACGATCGATAAAAACAATGTCACCCGGCCTACCCGCAGCCCCGGAGAATATCAGTTAGTCTGGGATGGCCGCGATGATTCAGGCACCATGATACAGCCTGGAGATTATTTACTGCATGTTGAAGCCTCGCGTGAGCACGGAGGCCATAGCTATCGTAATGTGAAATTCTCTTTTACCGAAGGTACCCAGGTTCTGGAACAGGAGCGCTTCGGTGAAGTTGGAGCCTTCAAAGTCACTGTGGTAATGAGCTTGCCAGACGAGTAAAGTCACAGACTCAGACCATAGCAATAAAACCCCGACTAAACAGAATATAGTTTCTGGTTAGTTATACTGGCAGGTAGACGGCTAAACTTATGAGTAAGACTTTTAATTTTAAAAAAGTGCTCACCCATGCTTTTTTACTGGGCAGCCTGCTCTGTGCATCCTATTCTTCGATCCTGGCCCAGGAACCCCAGCATTCAAACAAGCCTCCGGTACACGGCAGTCACTGGATGGCCGCAGCCGGTAAACCCTTGTCTGTTTCAGTCGGCAGCATGATTTTCAGTCAGGGTGGCAATGCAGTCGATGCTGCCAGTGCCATGCTGGCTGCCTCAGCAACCATGTGGGACACCATGGGTTGGGGCGGGGAAACCCAGGCCCTGATTCACAATCCCAACACTGGCGAGGTTGTCGCAATCAATGCTCTTGGCGCGGCCCCCAGTGGAGCAACTGCCGAATATTTCCAGAACCTGAACTACAAGACTCCTCCCGATTACGGCCCGCTTGCAGCTGTCACACCTGGAACCCCGGGAGGACTGATGGTCATGCTGGCTGAATTCGGCACCATGAGTCTGGCCGACATACTGGCTCCTTCCATCGAAATGGCGGCTGGCTATCCCATTGAACAAATTCAGGCCGAACGCATAGAACAGGATAAACAGTTTCTGCGCCTGTGGCCCGACACAGCCAGAGTGATGCTGCCCAATTTTGACCCGGCTGATCCCAGAGCCTGGTCTGCACCCTACCCCGGACAATTATTTGTGCAGAATGAATTACACAGCACGCTGAGCAAACTGGTTGAAACAGAACAGAATGCACTGGCTGGTGGGGCAAGCCGTAAAGAAGCCATTATGGCGGCTTATGACCGGTTTTACCGAGGTGATATTGCCGAGGAAATTGTGCGTGCGACCCGGGCAGCAGGCGGCCTCTTCACCATGCAAGATCTGGATCAATGGCAGGTTTATATTGAAGAGCCCGTATCCACAAACTACAAAGGTATAGAAGTATTCAAACTCAATAGCTGGGTTCAGGGTCCTGCTATGCTGCAAATGCTGAATATGCTGGAATCCATGGATGTGAAAAGCATGGGTTACAACAGTGCCGAATATATTCATACCCTCTACCAGGTCATGAACCTGGTCTTTGCAGATCGCGACTTTTATTACGGAGACCCCTACTACCCACCGGAAGAACCAATCAGCGGCCTGCTTTCCAAGGACTATGCCCGTGACCGCGCCGCTCTGATTGACCCTGCCCGCAACCGGACAGACATTGGACCCGGTGACCCTTACCCCTATCAGGGGGAGACCAACCCCTTTAGCCAGCAGCTGCAAAAATGGCAGCCGAATGTTGAACCGGAATGGCGGGGAGCGAGTCTGGAAAGCGGAGCAGAACCCGCCACACAGGTGGCCGAAATCAGAGAAGAAGACGCTGAAGGCAACGTCGTCAGCATCATGAGTCATGATGAAGGGTTTCATGCTGGCACGACGTCAATACAGGCCGCCGATGCAGAAGGCTGGGTTGTCTCCATTACCCCAAGCGGAGCCTGGATGCCTGCTTTTATTGCCGGCACAACCGGCATGAGCCTGTCACAACGCATGCAAAGTTTTGAGCTTTCCGAAAATCGTAATCCTTACAACACCCTCGAACCCGGCAAACGCCCGCGTGCAACACTAACTCCAACTATAGCCTTGAAAAATGGCAAGCCCTATATGGCTTTTGGGGTACAGGGGGGTGACGGTCAGGAGCAATGGCTTTTGCAGTTCTTTCTGAATATTGTTGAATTCGGTATGGATGTCCAGCAGGCAAGTGAAGCCGCCAACTTTGAAAGTTTTCAGGTTCACAGTTCTTTCGGTGACCACTACAGCCAGCCAGGCCGAATCGTGTTGCGCAGCGATATGAATACACTGGTTCTAAGAACCCTGATCAGAATGGGCTATGGCCTGGAATTCCGCGAAAAGACTTCCGGCCCGATCACCGCCATTCTTTTTAATCAGGACTTCGGAACCATGACAGGCGGTGCCAGTGACTTTGGAGACGATACGGCAATGGGCTTTTAAAGAGAAATTGCCACTAGTCCTATGTGCTTCATCTGCACGTTAAAGCGCTTTGTCCGCCACTCCCACTGTAAATACAATACTCACTCATCAAAAAGAGAACAGGAGTCTGAAACAATGTCATCTAATACAGCACAAAAGTTCCTGGCTTTAGCTGGCAGCCTGCTGATGCTGTGCAGCTCAATAAGCTTTGCACAGAACTGGCCAGCCACACCTCCGGCTGAGGCACCTGCAGACTGGGGCCCGGTTTCGGCAAATTTTGAAGAGATCCCCTACCCCTATCCTGTCCATTTTCTGGCGCTGAATCGCTTTGGTCAGGATATGAGAATGGCTTATATGGATGTTCCTCCAGCAGGCACACCGAATGGCCAGAACGTTTTTATCCAGCACGGCATGAATTTTTATTCTGAAGCCTATACCCCAACCATTAAGGCACTGTCGGAAGCCGGCTTTCGTGTTATTGCCGTTGACCGCATCGGTTATGCCAAGTCATCCAAGCCAATCATTCCCTATGATTTTAATTTTGTGGCGGCCAACATGAAGGCTTTGCTGGATGAACTGGACATAAGCAAAACCGCCATTGTGGGGCACTCAATGGGAGGCATGGTCGTGAGTCGCTTCGCCATGTTATATCCTGAAATAACTACTCATGTTGTGATGATCAATCAGATCGGACTGAGCGATCAGCGCCAGAGCCAGGAGTGGACAGACCCCTATACAGGTGGCGTTGACAGTATTGATTATCAGTGGGTACTGCAACGTCACCAGCGTTACTTCCCCAATGCCTGGCCACCCGAACATCTGGAGTTCGTGCGTCGGCAATACGGACAGTCGTTGAGTGGTGAATGGCCGCGTCTGGCCATGGTAAGAAGATTACAGATGCAGATGCTTTACATCGATCCGGTCGTCTATGACTGGCAACATATCAGCAGCAAGGCTTTGGTTATGGGCGGAGAAGAAGACCGTCTGGTTGATGATTATCCGGCGCTGGCCCGTCACGTGAACAATGAATTACAGAATTCCACTTTATTGCTCTATCCGGGGATTGGTCATGCTCCTCAAATTGAAATTCCCGACCAGGTTCACGCCGACCTGATACGCTTCCTCAGATCAGACCCTAATGAGCCTGCCAGTCAATGGCGCTAAGCAGAGACTAAACAAGACGCAATTATTAAATTTAATAACTGACATACCACGCCTGATATTTATATAAGGAGCCATCATGAAAATAACAACACCAATGCTCTATCTGTCACTTTCACTTATCGGCACTGCGGTTTTACCTGCATTGGCACAGCAACAGGCCGCCGACCCCGAACGTACTCCCGGTGTACAGGCCGGACCAGACCCCATGCGGACAGCCTGGGTCATGCAGCATTGCAGTAACCCGGCCATGCCTGAACAAGGCGGACGAGGTCGTGGCGGTGGTGGTCCTGGTACTCCGGCTCCCGGACAGGCAAGATCCACCGTCAGTGGAATCCCCGGCGTCATTGCCAATGGTGCAGGCTGGCGTACCTTGTGGACAGATACCGGCAATAATGCCGACAGCCCTATCGGTGTAGCAGACGGTGTACTGGTCGCACAGAATGATAAGAGCCAGATACTCAAGGTGCGACTGGACGGCGTGGTTGAGCTTGTTGCCACCGATACTTATACCGGCGGAGCCCTGGCACTTACGCCAGATGGCACACTTTATGTCGGGGAACGCGCTTTGAATCGTGGCATCTGGCAGGTAGAGCCCAGAGAGCTCTTCGCCAATACCATGAACGGTGAGCCTCTGGAATGCCTGACCACCGGCGTACTCAATGACATGATTGCTGACAGCAAGGGTGGCATCTATATGACCATGGGTGGTGTTTACTATACAAACCCGCAAGGGGTAGTCAGTGGTCGCTACGGTATCAATGGTGGTAACGGGCTGGCCTTAAGTCCCGATGGCAGTATCCTCTATGTAACAGGTCGCCTGCCCAATGCCAATCCTCCGGCCAACCTTTCCGTCCCGGCCAACGCGCCCGAACCCACCGGAGGACTGGTTGCCTATGATGTTCAGCCCGATGGTTCGCTGCGCAATGAGCGGCAATTCGCCTGGGCCGGTGGCGATGGCATGGCGGTTGATACCGAGGGCCGAAGTTATGTGACAGGCAATGGCGGCATCTGGGTTATCAGCGCTGGAGGGGACATCCTGGGTTTTATCAACACCCCGCGCAGCATGATCTCGGTATCCTTTGGAGGACCTGATAAGCGAACCTTGTTTGGTGTGTCGATCAGGGATGTGGAAATTTTTGCCATTAACACCCTTGCTCAGGGTCTCTAGAAAAATTTTACTAATGGCTGACTGTTAAGGGTTCAACTCTTGTCGTTAACGGTTAACAGTCAGCCGTTTTGTTTTATACGCTGATCTTCTGAAGCGTTTCGACCAGCTCTGCCGTTTTGGAATAAAACGGCGAATGGCTGGAAGCAATTTCAAAAACCTCTTTACAAGGGGAAGCAGCAATCATCTGTCTTTGCATATCCGGATGAATGGCCCTGTCTTCCGTCAGCACAATATAATATCTCGGTACCGAACCAAAATTTTCATCTGTCACGATCACCGGTGTAGCCAATGGCGCCAGAGCCTGAGCATGCTGATGAGCAATGGCAAAGGCCACATCTTCATCGCTGCAGTCATGATAAAAAAGCTCCTTGATCATGTCCTTTTTAATGTCGCCGGTTACGCCGTCTTCTGCAACCTGCAGGGCTGGTGGAACAGATGAATGTGGATTGGATTCTTCAAGCGACAATAAAGACTGCCCTGATTGCGGTAAAAAACCCGAAAGATAAACCAAGCCGCCAATTTTTTCGGGACGTATTTCTGCTGCTGCAGAAATAGCCAGGCCACCCATCGAATGGCCCAGCATAATGACTTTATCATCCTCCTGGTCAAGCAGCTCAACCAGTTTATTGGCATAGGCTTCCAGCGTGACTTCTGAGGCAGGTGTAGTATCTTCACCCGAGCCAGGCAGCTCCGGTGTCAGCACCCGATGACCTGCGGCCTCAAGACCCGGAACCACTTTATTCCAACACCAGGCACCGTGCCAGGCGCCATGAACCAATACATAAGTTGTCATTATAATTTCCTTCTTTTCTTGTTTTACTTTATAAAGTTTTTGTCAGCCAAAGATTAATTGCGCAAGCTGTTGAGCTGATCGCTAACCGCTTGCAAGGCTTCATCTTCCTTCTCATCCATTTCATCTATTTCATCCATCAGTTCTTCACTGGCTCTTTCCGATTGCTCCAGGGCTTCATCCATTCTTGTTTCAGCAGCTACGACAGTTTCCGCCAGCATTGCTTCAGCTTGCTCGACCCTATTTGCTGCTTCAGCCTGAGTGCTTTCAATGGCCTCATTGGCCGAAGATGGAGGAGTTGATGTGCTGGCCTGAGAAGCAGAAGGTGCTGCGGGAGCGGCGGCCTCTTCTGAACCACAGGAAACCAAAGCGAAACAGGTAAAACCAAGCATAATAACTAAAGTAAATTTTTTCATGGCCTACGCCTTTGACATGTGTGAACAGATAAGTATCTCGGATTTTCCGGTAGAAGTGAAGCTTGCCCCTTGGTTGGTAGTAGCTCAATTTAAAACGTCTTGTGCTATCCAGGCAGTTTAGTAATTTTTCAACGATGGTAAGCGCACAGTCGTGCTGACAAAGTAATAGGGCATACAGTCAGCTCACAGAACTGGCTGTATGCACGAGGCTCATTTTATTCGAATTGTAAATGCAGGTTCGATGCTTCTAAATCGCAGTATTCACGCGTAAAGACTTTATCGGCAACTTTCTGATAACGCCCTTCCGTCACCACGGGCTCTGTAAGAAAAACAGGGTCTGTTGTCGTTATACGATAGGAAATAACCAGGCCATCATCTGATAGCTTATATTCCTCTACGGTCTGCTTTTCAGTACTGGAATCAAGGCCTCTGGTTATTCCCCAGGGCGTAGCGGCAAAATCTGTGCTGGTAATAAGCAAGGTTCTTCCCTCATCCATGAATTCAGCTCTGGCAAAACCCAATTCATCTGCTACATAATCTGCCGGCGGTCCTGCCTGATCAAAGTAAACCGTGCGGATCTCCGGTAACAACTCAGTTTCAAATTGCAGCATGTTTTCAGTGCGGGAAATGTAGGTTGCATAAGGCCAGGTTATTCGTCTGGGCACACTTAAAGGCAGACATTGCAGAAAGGGATCATTATTAAGATCAAACTCCACAAGCTGCTCTTCCCCTTTTGCTGTCAGGGGCAAACCAGTAGGGCCGGAAAATCCGGGACCAATCAAGGCCCTGCGAAGTCGCTCTTCAGGAGAGAGGTCGGACAAACCCGTCCAGGTACCGGAAAAATCACTGGAAGGAACTATCTCGCCATCACCAATTAGATTCGTTGCCGGCATTACCTCTACCCCTTCAGGGGCTCTAAATGAATAAAATACGCGGCCATCTTCATGCTGAAAGTAATCCAGCAAGCCGAACTTTCGACTCGCATCTCGATTTGGATTAGCAACCACCTGGACAATATCGCCTTCCTTTACAGAGTCCTGTTGCCAGCCATTATTCATCAGTCCGGCAATCGAATGGCCCTCAAAAGTCCAGGTTTCAATCTGGCCATCGTCATTAACAACATCTACAGCCCAAAAAACATGAGGGCTACGCCATCTGACCTGTTTGACAGTTCCAGTCACCGTAAAAGTCTCGTCTATTAAAAAAGGTGCACGGGAATGATGTGCCTGCGTAGTCAGGAAAGGCCCGCAAAGCAAGAGCAAGCCCAAGAGCCATCCAGAGCTTTGATTAAAGATCATGAACATTGCATGGCGCATACCTATGCTCCACTCCAGACTAAATGTAAAAGGAAAATAGCATAAAGGTATTAATTGCTTAATTCCAGTTTGCCGCAAACAAGTATTTGTTAGAATTCATGCTAAGCAATACCTCATCTTACTGCTTGTTTCTATGTGTGTGTTTAAACATAAACTTAAGCAGTCAGCTTCACGTATACTGGTGCCATTCAAGCTCATGATATTAACGAGACAAAGCATGCAGACTCTTAAATTCAGCAATGGTGACCAGATGCCCATCCTCGGGCTCGGTACCTGGAAAACCTCTGATGATGCCATCAGGCCGGTTATCAAACAGGCCCTTGAATACGGTTACCGGCATCTGGATTGTGCCGCCGTCTATGGCAATGAAAGCGGCATAGGGCAAGCCCTGAGCGAAGTTTTTGCTGACAAGGTGCTAAGCCGTCAGGACCTGTGGCTGACATCCAAACTCTGGAACAACGCGCATCTGGCAGAAGACGTGGAACCGGCGCTCAGAAAAACGCTGAACGATCTGCAAGTCGACTATCTCGACCTTTATCTGATTCATTGGCCGGTGGCGGTCAAACCCGGGGTCGGCTTTCCACAATCTGACGATGATTATCTGAGTCTGGTTGAAGCACCAATTATAGAAACCTGGCGAGCCATGGAAGCCTGTGTCGATGCCGGGCTGGTAAAGCATATTGGGGTGTCAAATTTTAGCGCTGCAAAACTGCAGGATCTGGTAGCCCTGTGTCGCATCAAACCGGAGATGAACCAGGTGGAATTACATCCCCTGCTACAACAACCTGAACTGAAAGATTACTGTGATGTAGAAAATATTTTTCTGACCGCCTATGCGCCACTGGGTTCCGGCGACAGACCGGCTTTTTTCCAAAATGCCGATAGTCCCGTTCCGCTTGAACTGCCGCTTATTAAAGCCATCGCAGACCAACATCAGGCCAGCCCGGCACAGGTCTTACTGGCCTGGGCTATGCAGCGTGGCACGGCTGTGATTCCTAAAACGGTTAAGCCTGCACGCATGCAAGAAAACCTCGCAGCTGCCAAACTCACGCTTAAACCTGAAGAAATGGATCAGATTAAGAATCTGGATCAGCATTGCCGACTTCTGGATGGCAGACTCTGGGGTGGTCCTTACAGCTATGAATACCTTTGGGACGAACCCGAATAGAACCTGCTTACTTCTCCTGCCTGGATATCCAGCCCTTGAAAAAAAATAAATCCGATGTTTGAGCTACTGGGTGCAGAGCCATGGCTGCTGCTGATCATCATTGCAGCATCCTTTATAGCCGGCCTGGTTCACGGCGCAATTGGCATGGTTGGCGGTCTGTTGATGACCGCCGTTATTGCACATTTTATTGGTATAAAAGCGACGGTTCCCCTCGTTACCTGCGCATTGATTTTCAGCCACTTCAGTCGTGGTTACATGCTCAGAAAAGATACTGACTTTAAGATAGTGCGTCATGTTCTGTTATTCGGTCTGCCGACCGTCGTGCTGGGCTCAATCGTATTCGGCTATCTTCCACCACGGATTATCGCGCTGGTTTTTGGTTTTGTATTGACGGCTTCTGTACCCATCAAGTACTGGGCCAGACAGTATTCCATTAAAACCGGGCCCAAACTGCTGGCTGGTGCATCGGTCCTCTGGGGTGGCCTGGCCGGTAATGTTATTGGCCCGGGCTTTTTCCTGGCCCCTTTCCTGTTAGGCACAGGCATGAACCGCCTGACTTTCGTCGGCACGCTGGCAACCATTACCCTTGTCATGAACCTGATCAAGGTTTCGGTCTTTGGCTATACCGACCTGCTCACTCCGGAATTAATTATTCTGGGCATCATTGCAGGGCTGTCCACTATTCCCGGCAACTACCTGGGCCAGAAAGTACTGAGATGGATGACAGACGGTATTCACGAAACAATCGTGGATGTCATGACTCTCTTTCTGGTGGCCAACTTTTTTTATTTAGCATTCACTTATTAACAAGCATTGGTATACTCGGACAAGCTTCAAGGGAGACTTAGATGACCACACTGAGCACTTTCAGAATAACAACATATTTTAGCTGCGCATTAGCGCTTTGCCTGACACTGCTACCTGGAATGTCCACTGCCCAGCTGGCAGAACCGAATGCCATGGGTACCAGCATGGGACATTTACACTTCCAGGCCGCTGATGCAGAAGCAGCCGGAGAATTCTGGCAAAAACTCGGGGCACAGCAGGTTCAGAATGGCCCTTTAAACATGTATGGCATACCGGGTGTGCTGATACTGGTCCGCGAAGCAAGACCCAGCAGTGGCTCGGCAGGCAATATGATTATTCATGTCGGCTTTCATGTGCCTGATGTGAATGCTGCTTACGAAGGCTGGCAGGCTGCTGGTATTGATGTAGAACGAGGCGGGTTCCCCGGACAACTCTGGGTTCACGGCCCGGATGGCCTGTTAATTGAAATTCTTCAGAACACTGAAATTAATACACCGATTCAGATGCATCATATCCACTGGGAAACGCCTGATATTGCAGCCATGCAGGCCTGGTACAGCGATATGTTTGGAGCCGTACCCGGCATGCGTGGTAATTTCCAGGCCGCCGATATCCCCGGTGTTAATCTTACTTTCAATCAGGCTGAAGCCCCGGTGCAGGCAACGCAGGGAACTGTGCTGGATCATATCGGATTTGAAGTCAGTGATTTAAGCGCCACCATTGCCAAACTGGAAGCAGCGGGTATCACAGTTTCCGGCTATCGGGAAATTGAAGCGGCCAATCTGACCATTGCCTTTTTAACTGATCCCTGGGGAACTTATATTGAATTAACTCAGGGACTGGAGCCTTAAGTTTTAATAAACTTTGTTTAGGCTTTCCTGAACGCTGACCATATATCCGGAGAAGACATGATTGCTACTTTAGTTACATTTACCTATACCGACAATTTCAATAAGGATCAGCTTCGCAGCATTGCTGAAAAAGTAAGAGGCAAATTCGAGAACATGCCCGGCCTGCGTTCAAAAGCATTCACTATCAATGTAGCAAAAAAGCAAGGCGTTAATTTTTACCTCTGGGATGATGAAAGTGCCGCCAGAAATTTTTTCTCGGAACAGACTCTGGAAGGCGTTACAAAAGCATACGGCGTCAGACCCAGTGTCGAATTTCTGGAGCTGGCGACCCTGGTCGACAACAGCTAAAAAAGAACCAAAAACATGCAGTGGAAGTGCTAAGCTTGCCGCACCTTTAATCCGGATATTCGGGCAATAGCAAAGCATGGCCACCAAACCTACCATCTACAAATGTCGTATAGATCTGTCTGATCTTAATCGTAACCATTACGAAACACTAAACCTGACCGTCGCCCTGCATCCATCTGAAACACTGGAGCGCATGATGGCTCGCATCATTGCTTACTGTATAAATGTCCGCGAACATCTAATCTTCAGCAAAGGTATCAGTGATCCCGATGAGCCCGCCTTGTGGCAACACAGCCTGAATGGAAGCCTGGAACTCTGGATAGATGTTGGCGAGCCTCAGCTGGACCGCATTAAGAAAGCCTCCGGTCTTGCCAGAGAAGTACTGGTCTACAGCTTCAATAGCAAAGCCGACACCTGGTGGCAGCAGGACAGGGACAAGTTCAATAAACTCAAGGCTATTTTCTATCGCTTCGACTGGGTACAGATTCAGGCGCTTAGCAAGCTTGTGGAGCGCACCATGGAGATGTCTGTCACCCTTACCGGTGACTCGGCATACGTGACTACAGATAAGGGTGATTGTGAATTAAGCTGGGTTGAATTGAGCTAGGCGCTAGCCACAATTTCAGAAACGAAGATTGCGGCTGTATTTCACAACCAGCTCTGAATCAACAGGATTTAATTCCTTAAAAGCACCGGAGCTGGAATCAAAATTGTAGTTAACAACCAGGTACAGATTCTCACCAGCACGCGGATTCCAGCGTAATCGGCTGTTAATACCTGCCGAACCTGAACCATTGTCGTATTGCAGCAGATTTACCCAGGACCATCTGGCATTAAAAGCAAAACTGGCATTCATAGTGATCAGGCGGGTGATGAAATCTCCTGCAGGTAATGAGGCGTGCGTGAAATTATAGGCAAAGTCGAGTGACAGGTTACGATTCGGATTCCAGCCTACACCAGCATTTACTACACGACTATCCCCATCATAGAACTCACCTTCCCGATAGGTAAGATTGGGGGCAATATTACGGTTTCTGCTAGACCTGATCATAAGCTGCGCGTAGTCAAAGGAATAATTGCCAGCCGGTATAAAGATACCCGGCTGAATCTGAAAAGGCTGGGTAAGCCCTTCCCTGTCCCTTTGCAGCATGATAAATACCAGATCACCCTGCATGGTATCAAAAGCCAGGGGGTTAAACTGAATGAAACCACTTTGCAATTCTCCGGTCGCAACATCCCGAATCTCATCGCCTCTCAGTACAAAGGTCAGATTCCGTATAAATGGATTCGCATCCAGAAAATACCGGTAATTGCTTGAAAAGGCTGCTCGTTCAATGCCTTTACGGTTGGCGAAACCCAGGCTCGGATTGAACTGATCACCGATATAGCTGTAATCCAGTTCCAGACTGGCCCCGGTTCCCTGTGTTGAATAATTAACATTGGCGTTATAGGCCTTGTCATCGCCGTCAAGTCCTTGCGTATCGGTTTGCTGGTACCACAGATCACTGGTCAGCGTATGACTGTTGGAGAACTGGGTATTACGGTAGGTAAAATCAACGCCAGCCAGTGAGTTATCGGTAAGACTATTGGGATCTCCGTTGGTGAATATGGCGCCTATTCTGGATTCCGAAAGAATATTCGAGGTGATACGACCCACGAACACATCCTGTCCTTCCAGACCAATACGATCACCCTGTTGTATCGCCAGTGCACCAATACTGAGATTGCCCACGCGTCCGGCCAGTTTTCCACCTACATCGATATCAACCGGCTGTCCGCTGGCAGGGTTAAGACCGATACGTCTTGAATAAAACGGGATGCCATTGCGAAGCTTGGCGCCTGGTGGTGCCGTACCACCGCTGCTGCTCGAAACACCGATATTTCCAAAACTGAATATCTCGGAATCCTGCAGGAAAAAATCGCGCTTTTCTGGAAAAAACAGCGAAAAACGCGTCAGGTTTACCTGCCGGTCATCGACTTCGGTGGCTGAAAAATCGGTATTCAGCGTCAGTACACCGGTAAGGTTTGGGGTGAATTTGTAGAACACATCCAGCGAAGGGTCCACACGATCTTTAGTATCACCGGTCACTTGATTCTCTGCCTGGGCAACTGTAATAGAAGGCACAATATCCAGGCCCAGCCCCTGGCGGATCTCATTTATTCCTGCGACCTGACCTGCTGTGGAAGGATTGGTACTACGATTAAATGAAGACCAGTAAATTCTTTCGTTTTTACGTGCGATTGAACGTCCCAGATTGAGTCCCCATTCGTCTGTATTCGGGTCGAAATTAAGTGTGGTGAAAGGAATGATCATTTCCGTCGTCCAGCCCTGCTCATCAATTCTGGACTCAACCTGCCAGATACCGCTCCAGTCACCATTAAAGGTGCTGGCACTTTCCCAGACGCCTTCACTGCGTACACCATTGGGATTGGTCTGAAAATAAAAGGCTGTGCGATCGTTGTTAAAGGTATCCAGAAGAATATCTGCAGTATCATCTCCATTCACGTTCTGGCCCTGAATAAGCTGGTTGGCCCTGATCAGTGAGGGATCCCCATCATAAAGACGTGCCGCCATATAAAAGTTATTTTCATCATAGGTGATGTAATATTCGCTCACTTCGGTGGGCTCGCCATGATCAACCGGCTGAACCTGATGAAAGTCAGTGATCACAGTAGCTTCACGCCAGATAGGATCATCCAGCAGCCCATCAAGAACGGGTCTTAAAGTGGTTTTACGTATTTCGGCCAGCTTGATTTCAGAATTTTGTGGCGTAGCAGTTGATGAACTGCTCTGCGCCAGCGCAATCATTGGGCAGATAGATAAAATCAGAACGATGAGCCGATACAGCTTCAATAGGATTGCTCCGCTTTGGATTGTTGCAAATCAACAATGAACGGTGCAGGAGTATAATAACTTCACAGGTAAATTGAAGTTATTAGAGACGAAAGCAGAAAGTTCCATAATTTCTCCTTATTTCTCATTGATTTAACAGGCTCTGTGTCTTCTTTTATGCAGGCAGGAACAGAATGTGCAGGATGCTGCCCGGTCCCGTTAAGTAAAGTTGTCGATTTGTGTGTCTGCCTGCAAACTGCCGCTGATTGCACAATAGCCTGCCTTAGCTAATTTTTTGTTTTGGTGCTAGATTGAATCTTCACTGAATGAACCTGTACGACAAAGCCTATGGAATTTAGTTTTCAGTCAATTTCCCAAATGTTATCCACACTGCCGGGCAAGCTTGCTGACTGGTCTTCTCAAACTGATGCCCTGTATCAGATTATCATTCTGGTAATCCTCTACGGTCTTGCCCTGATCATTGCAAAAAAAATTGAACCCCGTCTGGAGGTCTATGCCAGAAAAATCAAGGGTTACCCCGGCCTGTTGCGGGTTGTTATCTCGATTTTACGCCGCTCCAACTGGGTTTGTTTTGTTTTCGAGCTCGCCATTGTGCTGGCCCTCATTACCGGTATGGGATGGCGTGAGCAAAGTTATCTGATCTATCTTGCCCTGCTTTTATCGTTAGCATGGCTGATCATCTCAGTCGCCACTCAATCCATCAGAAACCGCTCCCTTAGTCAGCTGGTAGCACTGATGGGCTGGGCATACGTGGCGATTACCATACTTGGCATCACAGAAAATACCACGCTCTTCCTTGACGCTGCAGGTTTCACCATCGGTGAATTTCGCATCTCACTACTGCTTGTTTTCAAGGTCTTTGTGTTTCTGGGTGTCACCTTCTGGATAGCCATTTCAACAGGCAATTTCCTTGACCGTCGTATTCAAAAAAATGACGAACTGACCCCTAGTCTGCGTGTGCTGATCGGCAAGATTTTAAAAATCACCCTGATTTTTATTGCGGTGATGGTAGCCATCTCAGGAATCGGAATAGACCTTACCGTTTTTTCAGTGCTATCTGGCGCTATCGGTGTCGGCATCGGTTTTGGTTTCCAGAAAGTTATCTCCAATTTTATTTCCGGACTGATTATCCTGGCTGACCGCTCTATCAAACCGGGTGACACCATTTCTCTGGGAGATACCTTTGGCTGGATACGTGAACTAAGAGCGCGCTTTGTCTCAGTAGTGACCAGGGATGGCAGAGAATTTCTGATACCTAACGAGGATTTTATTACCCGTGAAGTTATCAACTGGTCCTTCTCGGATGATATGGTCAGGCTGGATGTGCCCTTTGGCGTTTCCTATGACTCAAACCCTCATCAGGTAACTGAATTAGCTATTCTGGCAATCAAGCAGGTTGATCGTGTGATAGAAACACCATCGCCAGTATGCTGGCTAACAGGCTTCGGCGATTCATCGCTGGATTTTCTTCTACGATTCTGGATCCGGGACCCTCAAAACGGCTTAACCAATATACGTGGCCAGGCCTTGTTGGCGCTATGGGATACCTTTAAAGAACACGGCATCAAAATTCCTTATCCGCATAGAGAAGTTATTATGAACACGCCTGTTTCCATCACAACAAAGGATAAGAACCTGGATTGACCAGTTGGGATGATTGACCTGGAAATTTAAGGTGCCAGTTCTATTTTTTTAGTTTTTCTATTTATTTCGGACAAAAAAGCATTAGATCAGTAATTTATTATTCTATATAGGGCAATAAAGTATTCATTAACATTCTGTATTTTCCATTTGCACCCGCGCTGTCACTGTCTGCCAGATCCTTGCGCAGGGACTCATATTCCAACACAAGCAAGTCGCTTTCAATGCTGGCCAGCCTTTGCATACCTGCTAAGGATTTTTGTAATGAAACCGCTCCGGATTCCAGTTGAAAACTGCTGTACACAGCCCAGCCTAAATTAAAATATCCTCTGTGTAGCCGGACAACGGCTTCCTCCCAGGTCTGGGAATTCGTACAACTGCTTCTGCTTATATCAGCCTGATTGGCTTCTGAAAAAAAACGCTCCACAACATATAAATAAACGTCCATGTGTTCAGCATTCTCATACATGTTATGAGCATTAGTACACTGCAGGTCATTAACCGGGCAAATACTTAATTGTTCAAAGACCTGATACAGCAAACCGGCCTGAGTGGTGTTTAAATCATCACCAAATATTAAACATTGGGCATCCTGCTCCTGCCTGTTAAAGTTGCAGGTAGATGGCCACGCGTAAGCTTTATTTTTAAAACCATCTAATAACCACTGCATGTTATCCATGTTGAATAAGCTGCTATCGTAGTCAAAAACGTAGTTAAAATTAGTCAGGAGCCGGCATTGCAGCCTGCCCGCCTCAAGCCCCGTTATTCGATCCATGTAGAACTGAGCCATTTCACGATTGCCGGATTCCAGATTATTTACAATAAGCTGAGCGTCACTCTGAGCTAAGGCAGCATTTGCACCCGATAAAAACAGCACGACTAAATAAATAATCAGCAAATTAGCTTTGCGTTTAGGAATGGTCACGAGTGAAGCCTCAAAATCCAAGTTTCAGTCTAAACTAACCCTCAATTTTTATTAATTCAAGGTATGTCTACACCAAACTGAACGCGAGAGCCTTATCAGCGAGCTGGATAGTCCTCTGTGGCTCGACCCCTAAGCAACTGGACGCGAAAAAAGGAGTTATTTACCTAAAGAATGGTTTGGTGCCCAGGAGAGGGTGAAGTCTGCCGTTTATGAAGCGCAGCTTCATGGCAGACTGAACGCGAGCGCCTTATCAGCGAGCTGGATAGTCCTCTGTGGCTCGACCCCTAAGCAACTGGACGCGTAAAAAAGAGTTATTTACCTAAAGAATGGTTTGGTGCCCAGGAGAGGGTGAAGTCTGCCGTTTATGAAGCGCAGCTTCATGGCAGACTGAACGCGAGCGCCTTATCAGCGAGCTGGATAGTCCTCTGTGGCTCGACCCCTAAGCAACTGGACGCGTAAAAAAGAGTTATTTACCTAAAGAATGGTTTGGTGCCCAGGAGAGGACTTGAACCTCCACGACCTTTCGATCACTAGCACCTGAAGCTAGCGTGTCTACCAATTCCACCACCTGGGCCTGAGAAGTGAACTGCAATTTGCAGGGGGCGCAATTTACCGATTCTACCCTGCTCTGTCAATGTCGTTTAAGCACCCGAGTGCTATACTAGCCCCTTATTCATCTACACGCAGGCTTGCATGCCAAGACCTAAAAACACCAAAGACCCCCACGCCAAGCGCGAAGCGACGCGTTACGATAACCCTATTCCCAGTCGTGAATTTATTCTGGAGCATCTGGAAGAGCGCGGCGAACCTGTAGCCCATCTGGAACTTTGTACCGAATTACTCTTATTCGATGCCGAATCACAAGAGGCACTACGACGCCGTCTTATCGCCATGGCGCGTGATGGCCAGCTGATCGAAAACCGTGGTGGAGCCTATGGGCTGGTGCGCAAGATGGATCTGCTCAAGGGCGTAATCCAGGGCAATAAGGAAGGCTTTGGTTTTGTCATACCCGATGACGGAACAGACGACCTGTTCCTGTCACCACATCAGATGAACAAGGTCTTCGATGGCGATACAGTACTGGCACGGATATCGGGCAGGGATAAGCGTGGTCGCCTGGAAGGCAAGATTGTTGAAGTGCTGGAACGCAAGCGCAATCAGTTTGTCGGCCGTTTTTATCTCGAATCCGGCGTGGGTGTGGTGATTCCGCAAAACCGCCGCATTTCACAGGAAATACTGATTCCCCCTAAAAAGCACAAGAATGCCAAAGATGGTGATTTTGTCGTGGTGGATATTCTTAAATTTGCGCAAAACCATGTTAAAAGTACCGGCGTTGTCACTGAAGTGCTGGGCGATGTTGCCAAACCCGGCATGGAGATAGAAGTTGCCATTCGGGCACATGAGATTCCACGCATCTGGCCCAAGGCCATTATCAGTGAGCTCAATAAAATTGCCAAACAGTCTGCTCCCTCAAAGGAAGCCGGGCAGCGTATCGATCTGCGTCATCTGCCCTTTGTCACCATCGATGGTGAAGATGCCAAGGATTATGATGATGCCGTGTATTGCCAACGCCAGCGTGGCAAGGGCTGGACCCTGTATGTCGCCATCGCTGATGTTTCACACTATGTCAAAGTCGATAGCGTGCTGGATCACGAAGCTCAGCAACGTGGTAACTCCGTGTATTTCCCTGGCCATGTGATTCCAATGTTGCCGGAAGATTTATCCAACGGGTTGTGCTCGTTGAAACCCAGGGAAGATCGCCTGGTGATGGTTTGCATCATGGACATCGACCGGGATGGCAATATCACATCCTATAAATTCTGTGAAAGCATTATCCATTCCCATGCCCGACTGACCTACACAGAAGTCGCTGCCATGCTGGAACCTGCCAAATCAGATACCGACAAACGCTTGCAACAGCGCATTCAGGAAAAAAATCAGGTGCTGCTTCCTGATCTCAAAAATCTTTATGCCTTATACAAGGTCCTGCATCATTCCCGCAAACAGCGTGGCGCACTGGATTTTGAAAGCACAGAAACCCGCATTATTTTTTCTGAAAAGAAAAAGATTAAGGAAATTATTCCGGTAGAACGTAACGATGCTCACCGGCTTATTGAGGAGTGTATGTTGTGCGCCAATGTGTGCAGCGCAGAATTTTTATTGCATGCAAAATTACCGGCCTTGTATCGTGTCCATGAAGGTCCAAACGAAGAAAAAGTCACTAAACTGTATGACTTTATGCGGGGCATTGGCATAGGTCTGGCACGCAAAAAGAAACCCACGCCCATTGATTACCAGGCCATTCTGGAACGACTGAAAAACAGAGCTGATCGTCACCTGCTGCAAATCATGGTTATCCGCTCTCTGATGCAGGCGGTCTATCAGCCGCAGAATGCCGGTCACTTTGGCCTGGGCTTTGAAGCCTATACGCATTTTACTTCACCGATACGACGCTACCCCGACCTCCTGGTCCACCGGGCAATTCGCTACCTGATTCGTAGCGGTAAACATAAAGAGCATACCTTGCAGGCTCCTGGTGCTAAGCCAATTGCCAGGCAGGAAATATATCCCTATAAACTGGCTGATCTGGAGAACCTGGGTCAGGAATTATCCATGACGGAGCGTCGCGCCGATGCAGCGACCTACGATGTCATCGACTGGCTCAAGTGTGAATATATCAAGGAGCATATTGGTGAAGAGTTTTCAGGCACCGTTGCCTCGGTCACCAGCTTTGGGCTCTTTGTGCAGCTGGATGATGTGTACGTGGAAGGTCTGGTGCATGTAACGGCCCTGCAGAATGATTATTATCACTACGATGCCACGGCTCATACCCTGACCGGAGAGCGCACCAGTTATCAGTACCAGATGGGTGATAAAGTGCGGGTAATCGTTGCGCGAGTTGATCTGGATGACAAGAAAATAGACTTACAGATCATTACCGATACCAAGACCCAGCGCAAAGGCACGAAAGGTAAAAACATTCCACAACGGCAGCGTTCCACAAAACTGCGCGATCTGGCGCGTAAAAAGTTATCCAGGTCATCCCGAAAACGCAGCAAACCACGGAAGAAATAAAGCTAATTCCTGGACAGCACAAAAAGATTACAGAACATTATGAGCAAAACTGAATGGGTCTTTGGCATACATGCCATCAATGCACTCCTGAAACATCGTCCGGAAGTCGTACTGCAGATTTTTATGCAAAGCGGTCGACTGGATCAACGTATTTCAGCCATCACTGATCAATGCAACAGTCTGGGCATTGCCATTGAAGTGCTGGATAAAAATGCACTGGACAAAAAAGCCAATGGCGTACACCAGGGCGTCATTGCCCTTTGTAAGGATATAAAACTTGAATATAACGAAGCCTATCTGGAGCAGCTTTTGGATAAGCTTGAGCGACCACCACTATTATTGGTCCTGGATGCTGTCACCGACCCGCACAACCTGGGGGCCTGTTTACGTTCGGCAGAAGCAGCCGGCGTGGATGCCGTTCTTGTGGCCCGGGATAAATCTGTGCTGATGAATGCGACGGTCAGGAAAGTAGCCAGCGGAGCCGCAGAAATTATTCCCTTTATCGTTGTGACCAACCTGGTGCGCTGCCTGCAGACTCTGCAGAAGCGGGGTATCTGGATTATGGGAGCTGCCGGCGAAGCCGATAAGTCTTTATACGACGCTGATCTGAAAGGCGCCATTGCCATCGTACTGGGCGCCGAAGGTACAGGACTGCGCCGCCTGACCCGGGAAACCTGCGATCAGTTACTGGCTATTCCCATGCAGGGTGAAACCAGTTCACTGAATGTATCGGTATCGGCAGGGGTTTTCCTTTTTGAGGCGCTTCGCCAGCGTATTGGTTAATTATTTAACTTTATTTGCCGCTATTGCGCTTGAAATCTCTTCGTTAAAGCAGCTTGTTATCTTGCTCAATTACGGGCTTGTAAACTCCGCCGATAACAAGCTGCTTTGCCTCGATCTTTCTTCGCTCATAACGCGGCCTGAGTTGGAGTTCAGACTTACTCTTAGCCTCGTGAGCCCATTGAATTGCTTTCTCCCTTGGCTTAAGTTCGGATTCAAGCGAGGACTGTCTGAGTCGCGAAGCGGCGAGTTCCGCAGCGCCGAACTTAAGTGAAGGGAAGAATGAAGGGTGAACCGAAGCAAGAGCTGGGCTTCAATACCTATATTGTTCAAATAGATTTGCATCTGGCCCCCAACCTCTCTACAATTCGCCCTCTTTTTAACTCCTTGTCTTACCGCAGAAGCTTAAAGATAGCTGAAGGCTCCACAATGAGCCCTGCTGGAAGACTGCCAATCCGTAAGGAGAAGTAATGCGACACTATGAAATAGTATTTATGGTGCATCCCGACCAGTCCGATCAGGTTCCCGGGATGATCGAAAAATACAGCACTTTGATCACCGAAAGCGGTGGTGCTATTCACCGTCTGGAAGACTGGGGTCGACGCCAGTTAGCCTATCCAATCAATAAAATTCACAAGGCACATTATGTGTTAATGAATGTTGAAACGGGCTCTGATGTTCTGGAAGAAATCACTACACTATTCCGTTATAACGACGCGGTCATTCGTAACCTTGTTATAAAACGCAAGGAAGCCGTCACTGAAATGTCTGATATCCAGAAAGCTGAGAATGAAAATCGTGAGCGTAAAGCCCGCGTTAGTCAGCGTATGCAGGAAGAAGCCGATTACAGTGCTCCAGACTCTGACGATGACGATGATGATGATGACGACACAGATACTGTTACAGCTGATGTTGATTCTCCGGCTGTAGAAAGTTCGGATGAAGAAGAACCTAAAAGTTAAGCAAAGAGATTTGGAGAAAAACTATGGCTCCCCGATTTTTTAGACGTCGACGCTTCTGCAAATTTACTGCTGAAGGCGTGACAGAAATAGATTACAAAGATTTGGATACCCTGAAAGCTAATATCAGTGAAACAGGCAAAATTGTTCCCAGTCGTATTACTGGCACAAAAGCCCGTTATCAACGTCAGCTGGCGACCGCAATCAAACGAGCTCGCTATCTGTCCTTGATACCTTATACGGATTCACACGAAGTTTAAGAACCCAGGGAGGAAGGGATGCGTGGCTTAGCGGGATATGCAATGCATGGCCGCCGTCAGGCCATCATTGTCGTGTTGCTGACCGGCATCTTTCCACTGGTTTATTGCCTTAGCGCGGCTGTCGTCGGATTAGTTAATCTGCGCAAAAATGCTACAGAAGGTTTATTGATTCTGCTGTGGTCTCTGATTCCGGCAGGAATCTACTGGATTCTCGGTGATAGTCAGCCGCTGATCCTGATGTTAAGTGTTGCTGTACTGGCCCAGGCCCTCAAATATCTGGAGTCCTGGTCCAAAGTGATCATGCTGGGAACTGTGTTAGGAATACTCGCACAGCTCAGTCTGGTCTGGCAGGGTGAGTATGTGGCTCAACTGACCTCGATGATGAATGAAGTCATCATTCTGCAGGAAAGTCAGGGAGTCGTGTATGACTACACTGCCGATGAACTGGTCGGTTTGCTGCTTGGTTTTTACGGCGCTTACCATTTTGCCATCGTCATTTCGTGCCTGGTTCTGGCACGCTGGTGGCAGGCGAGACTGTATAACCCCGGTGGGTTTAAGCATGAATTTCACCAGTTGCGGCTGGAACCCGGTTTTGCAATATTGCTGACGGGTTTTATTATTGCCGCGCTGGCAGGGGTGCCGCCCTTGAGTAGTTGGCTGGCAATCCTGTGTATACCTCCTTTATTGGGAGGGCTGGCCCTACTGCATTATATGGTGGCCTATAAAAAGCTCAGCCTGAGCTGGATTGTGATGGCATGGCTGGCGGCTCTGTTCATATCACCCCTGGTGATTTTATTGGGACTGCTGGACAGCGTAATGAATTTTAGAAAACGAATTACCAGTAACTGATTCAGGCTCTGGTAATAGGCGAGGTTAAGATGAACGTAATACTACTGGAAAAAGTCGGAAAAATTGGCGACGTCGGTGATCAGGTCAACGTCAAGGCTGGTTATGCCCGCAATTATTTATTTCCTTTTGCCAAGGCAATTCCGGCGACCAAATCCAATGTTGCTGATTTTGAAACACGCAAAGAAGAATTAATGAAAGCTGCCAATGAAAAAATGGCTATCGCACAGGCACGTGCCGACAAACTGTCTGGCCTGGCTATCACCATCGAAGCCAACGCCGGTGAGGAAGGCAAATTGTTCGGTTCAATCGGAACCCGCGATATTGCCGATGCCCTGATTGCTGCCGGACATGAAATCGAGAAAAGCGAAGTGTTGTTGCCAGAAGGCGCGCTGCGTAATACCGGAGAATTTGTGGTGAGTCTGTCATTGGGTTCTGAAGTAACTGCCGAAATCACCCTTCTGGTAACTGGCTCTTCTGCTCCGGCTGAAACCATTGCCGCCATGGAAGAGATAGAAGGCAAGCAGGATCAGGATTTATCAGAAGCATCTGAAGAATCTGCAGTAAAAGACGAAGAATAACTGAGTCTTTGCAGTACCAAAAAGGGAGCCAAAAGCTCCCTTTTTTTTTGTCTTTTGAATACCAGATAGTGAGATTTAATTATTTTTTTATGTGCTGAAAATACCAGACCGGGAGCCCTTAGCTCCCCTTTTTTTTTGTCTTTCGAATACCAGATAGTGAGATTTAATTGTTTTTTATGTGCTGAAAATACCAGACCGGGAGCCCTTAGCTCCCTTTTTTTTTGTCTTTCGAATACCAGATAGTGAGATTTAATTATTTTTTTATGTGCTGACAATACCAGACCGGGAGCCCTTAGCTCCTTTTTTTGTCTTGAAATTCTCAAAAACGGGTAGTGCATCCGTTTGAAATTTTACTGTTTATTCTCAGTCTTAATGATGAGCTATCCTTTTGACGACACGCCAAAAAGCGTACATCCTTGTACAGGCTCGGCTGACGACA